>Ga0056128_1003891_pt1 | contig 18561 bp, 14 predicted proteins | sample WorMetLIZISLAND2_FD_71113 | JGI IMG/M metagenome (GOLD analysis project Ga0056128, IMG submission 71113) | Marine gutless worms symbiont microbial communities from Max Planck institute for Marine Microbiology, Germany - Olavius geniculatus... ... | reverse complement strand
CCATATGCATAGCCCCATCTAAGGTTACCCAAATGATTTTTGCTGTTTTAGAGGACTGATATCATCACATCGTCCTTACACACAGTTGTAAACTGGTAAGTTTTTTACATATATTAACATAATGGTAGTTCTAATAATTTTCCCTGTTATCCTCCAGACAGACATCAATGTGATAATGCTGTCTATTGGAGGACAGGGGACAGTAGTGCAGTGCAGGCTTAATATAGGCAAGGTTGTTTATCATAAGTTTATTATTAGGAAACTATATCTAGCCAGTATTTACAAATATACTGCACCTAAAGTTTGCTTAACAGGTGTACTTTAGCTTTCAGTAGACAGTTATCTGACTGTGAAATAATATAAATATATTGATTTTTTGTTGGACGTTTTTGTTTGTTTTGGATGTTGTCTGTTTTTGTTGGACATAGGCAAGATGCTTGCTAGAATGAGGAGCTGTAATGCTGCTGATGTGAACAAGGCTGTCTGCAGTGCAAATGATACATTCCGAAGCTGGTCTCGGTTGTCTGGCATGCAACGCGGTAAACTGCTGATGACTGCAGCTCAGATAATGAGAGTGAGTTAAAACTTTTAATGTGGCCGTAGTGAAACAATGAAAATAATATTAACTGGAAGCCTGTCAAAGCACAAACCTACAATGGGACTAGTCTATCACTTGGCAAACAAAAGAAACTTAGTGCAATGTACTATATGTATCTTTAAACAATAAAACGTTTTTGGATTCAAGTCATGATATAAATTACCTCCAAAATCTAATTACATGGTCTGTGGAAGTGTTTTAAAAATGTTTTTTTCAACTTTATTTTACATGTCCTGATATTTTCTTGCTGCTTTTTATTTCATTTATGTATTTTTGTTTTTGTTGCTGTTTGCACAAAATAAATTTATTTCCCAGGGGTTGGTTTTGTGACAAAGCAGATATTTTGCTATAAAATTTCTGCTGCATAGGTTCAGCTTAACGTAGAGTACGGTAATTCTGGAGAAAGTTTTCTGTCTAAACAAGACCATGTGCATTTTTGATTGAGTGTTATATAAAATAGTAAATAGCTGGATTCCATTCAGTTGTCATGGATTGAACAAACACTGTTCAAGTGTTGTATCATCTGTGTGATTGTTGCTATAGTCCCGACGAGATGATTTTGCTCGAACAGACACCGTTAACACGGGAAAACCAATCTGGGAAGGTCGGAGTGACACCGATGGTTGCATAGACACATTGGAGTTTTATGCTGGTCTTGCAGCATCACTGGCTGGTTAGTACATTCGGTTCTGTTGTCTACTACTTTTATTTTGAAAATTAATAAAAAGATATGTAAACATTGAGTAAAAATATCACTCATTGCTACCTGACATACTGACTGAATCAATTGTTTCAGGATAGCTTTTTTTCATATTTACCAAATTTTAACGTTTAGTCCATTGACAAATCATTTTATTAGTTTATTCTCAGTACTCACTGGATTAAGGAAGTTTACTCAGATCCATTTGGACTTTGTTGTATGTCAAGACATGCAGTGTAAAGGAGGATCATTAGTGACTTGTAATCATCGGGTGTTCAGCTAACTTAGCTTTGTTTGGAGAAGGACTGGTGTGTGAATCTTTAATATGAAAAGTCAGTTTGTGTTTCAAGACAACCAGCTTGGTTTGAGCATTGGTGGTCACTCAGGTTCATGCTACGTTCATCAGCTGAACCGCGTGAACTCTCACAATGGCACTTCCTCCTCTATGACAATATCATAAACAGGGGTGGAAAAGTCTAGGTTTTAAAAGGAAAATTTTAATTTTTAAAGGTCTTTAAAGGTTTTTTCTTAGGTTTTTCTGGTTTAGTGTCCAGTAAACACGGTGCACAAAATTAAAACTTAGGAAGAAACATCGTATACTCTATGTCCATCACATAACCACATTGTTTTCTATAAATTATAGCAAGAATAGATGAAGCAATTGTGTCATTGTTGTCGTATCTCCAAAATCACAATTAAAATGTGAAATAAAATGCGATATGTAATAAATTTCACGACAAACAAAAAAGCCCAAAAACCTACAAAATTTGACTTTTGTGTTTTTTACATTTTTTAAATATATATATATTTCTTAAACCTAGGGTTTTTTTGGACCGGTTTTTCTGCCTTAACCATAAACAGTCATTCACTATTGCTGCTACTGCATAGCTGTTAGCTGGTAGCTGATTGCGTGTCACACAGGCGATCACGTGTCATTGGCTAATGGTAGCTGGGGTTACACGCGTCGTGAGCCGCTCGGTGTAGTAGGTGCTATCGGAGCGTGGAACTATCCGCTGCAGATGGCGGTGTGGAAGTCTTCCCCGGCACTTGCTGCAGGCAACACGGTCGTATTCAAACCGTCACCACTCACTCCACTCACGGCTGTCATGTTGGCCGATGTCTACACCGAAGCTGGCATTCCTCCCGGCGTCTTCAATGTTATTCAGGTACACTGTACGTTGTTTATGCACTACCTGTCAATTATGGTGTGTTTGCGTGTATTACTGATTTGATTTATTGTACGCTTGTGCTGTTGACACTTGCAAATAATGGCAATCTATTTACTTACTTACTTACTGATCTACTTACCACTGTTTACTGTCGTAAATGAATGACTTAAAATTTTTCATTACGTTAAAAACCCTTTGGTTCATTCACGCTGTTTATCTTCGCATTAGCTTTTTTGACAGGTTCATTACAAGAGCAGCAGTAAGTTCTGGTTGCAGAAAATGCAATTTGTCTAATGCAAAAAGGCTCTGCACAGGGCACTCTAGCCTGACTTGGAGTTATTTTTATTATATTGTTAAAATTGTGAAGTTAGTATTTTAATCTTGACTCGCTTGACTCACTAGGGTGCAGTTTTTTTAAAGTGATGGTTAGTGATAATATCTGTTCAGGGAGGCGCAGCTACTGGGGAGCTTATCAGCAGTCATCCACTTGTTGCTAAAATGTCGTTCACAGGCAGCGTTGCATCCGGCTCCAAAGTAATGCAGGCTTGTGCCAAGGTCAGTTGAGTTTGCATGTTTATGAACAGTAATATTGTCACATCCATTCTCCGTCAAAGAAATTGGAGGTTATAGAACAGCAATGTTTGTCCGTCTATCCGTGTGCTTGTTAACTGGATAACCAGAAAAGTTGTGAACGGATTTTTCATGAAATTTTGGGGTCGTGGGCCATAGAGGAACAGACTAGATTTTGCTGGCAATCACCCGTGTCTTTTGTAGATTCTGAATCAATGAAGGATTAAGATTAGGAAATAGGACAGGAAGTGACATTGTGCCATTTATCTATGCAAGTCATGTACGAATTTTGGAGAAATTTTGTGGATTGGCGGAGGGTGGCCAAAGGGTCAGCCAGTGACATTTTGGTGGCATTCTGTTTCAAGATACGGATACTGATACAGGTCATCTTATGAGTCTGGATCCAGATCATATACGTGCACATTACTTATTAGATGGAAACTCCATTCTGAGTGGAGGTTTGTGGTGTCCCAACAATGTAATAACAACACTTGTTCACCAGTTATCATGTCACAGGAATGATTGAATACGAGGCACCTGTTTTGCAGGTGAAAGACCTAACGTGCATTATAAACTGAGTATAATAATATAATATAATTATAATAATACATGATTACCGAGCTTGCCAGGGTACTAAGAGTCATCACTGGCTCAAAGTCGTTGATCCAATGCCTTGCTCAAGGTCCTGCTTGACAGACATACACCATATGCAGCTCCATTTGGACGATTCTTGCAACCATTGGTTTGTCAAATCCTGTCAGCGTCCAGTGGATTCTGTTACATGTGGGTCTGGAAGATAACACAGAAGCGGACCTTGAAGCCAAGAGAGGCACCCCATTACCACAGTCTTCAGCACCTATGGATTTCATTTCCGCTTGTGTGGCAATCATACGGCATCAACAGAGTGTTGGTGACGACAAGTATCTCAGCGACCCACATGGCAGAATCCATAGGGTGCTCGCTGGCAGTGTCAATCAGTTCCAACGCTGGCAACGTGACTGGACCAGGGACCAGTGCGTGACGTTGGCCCAACTACGCACTGGTCATTCTCCGTTGCTGGCAGGATATCTGCACCGGATCGGGTGCCGGAAGCCACCACCTATCCACATTGCAATGACGCTGATAAGACAGCAGAGCACCTGATGCTACAGTGTCTAGCTCACGACCAGGTTATCTTGCAGATACTTTGTAACATTATCACACTTTAACTAAAGTCATATCATACTAATAATAATTTAGCAGAGAGAGTGGGTTGTTTTTGTTCGGAGGGATATCTGGCGTGGAGGAAAATTTAATACAGATCCTCGACGTCTCTGGAACTTCCTGGAGCGAATTGGGGTGGTGACCCGCCCCCCTGACCGGGAATGAGAAAGAGAGAGGCAGCAGTACTGGAAAAATAGTGACGAATGTATTTGGAGCCATATTAACTACCAGGGTAGTTGTTTTGTGATGCTGTAGTCTTTTGCTGTGACGTGTTAGGGTATCAAGCATGTGACGCTGGAGCTTGGAGGCAAATCCCCTGTCATCATATTTGCCGATGCTGATATTAGCATTGCTGTCAAGGCAACTATGATGGCAAACTTTCTGACTCAGGGAGAGGTAGGCAGATAGATCTGTGTGCCCATTCGTTTAGTCTGTCTGTTTTCACGTTTTCCCTCCTCTCGTACGTTTTATGTCTGTTCTGTATAGTTCTCGTTCTGTGATGACGTAAAGAGTTTTATTCATCAATAACAGTAGATATGCTGAGCTTGTCATCAGTTAGGCATAGTTTAAGAACTGAACTGTTTGCCATTGCCTACAGTGCGTGTGAACACTCAGTCTAAGTGGCGTTTTTTAACTGCTGTTCTACCAGACTCCGTCCCTATTGCCTTATTTGGATGGTCATTATTCAACTAGGTCAACCACTAGCGTGATCTGCCTACCGCTTTAAAACTGTGGTCATTCTAGTCACATGACTTTTTTTGGTGGGCGTGTCTGTTGTTGTTTTGGTTTGATCATATGTAATTAAATTTTGTTATCAATTTCACGTCCAAAAATCGTACAGTGTGAATATGTATATTTAACTTTTACATTACTGGTATGGTGCATACTGCCGTAAAGACTTGTCTGAGGCGGTATTTGCTTGTACTTGTACCTCTGACCATAGATACGTGTTGTATCTTTATGCATTAGATCAATATCAGTTTTCAGGAATATGTAAATGAACATGACGTCAGCAGTGAATAGCCCCGCCCCTGCTGTTAGCTGTTGAAAAACGCAGCTCTAGTCTTTGCCATCGTGCATGTCAGATTTTCTCGTGACACATGGCATGTTACTATATAAATGCGTTCTGATAGACTGGGTGATTGATCATTGTGGTCACTGCTATTCCGTCACAAAAGTTGATCTTTCCTTGCTTCTCGAAAGCCGGAGGGAGTCCTCTGATCATATTTTGAAATAACTTCAACAAATCTGTGCCATTGTTAGTCATAGTATTAAGCATCAGTGAATCTTTGGTCTTCACTCACGTGCATAACTGACGTATGGCACTGTCACTTGAAATTTTTAGACTACACCTAAGAGGTGAACTTTTTTCTCGTATTTTTATGTCTTCAATTTTGATTTATATGCAAACATTCTATTTAACTTTCCATACCTCGCTAGGCCTATATCTTCCACTTTGTTAGGTTATCTTGCAGATACTTTGTAACATTATCACACTTTAACTAAAGTCATATCATACTAATAATAATTTAGCAGAGAGAGTGGGTTGTTTTTGTTCATCGATGTAGGTCTGCTCGAATGGGACCCGAGTGTTTGTTCACAAGGACATCTGGGATAAGTTTGTGCCGGCGCTGGTTGCTAGAACGGCTGCTATGAAGATTGGCAATCCTCTCAGTGAAGAGACGACTGTCGGTGCTACTATCAGCAGAGAACATGCCGAGAAAGTTTTGTCGTACATCGACAGAGCGAAACAAGCGGTACATGCAAACTTACTATGCATGCCGCAGCTAATGGGGGCTCTAGAAAACGTTAAAACTTTGCAGTCATATCGTCATATTGTATCATATCATGTTGTAGAACTTGCTGTGGCACCCGTCGTCTGCAGCACAGGGGTGCCACGGTATACAATATTAACATATGCAGTATAAGAAATAAAGAATAGAAAAACAACTAGAGTAGGACAACAAATTACGACTTCTGAATTTCACAAGATAGTGTAGCAACGGTATTATGGTGAGGTGAGCTAAACTATGCCAAGATTCTTTGTGATGTTGCTTGCCAAAAATTAACAAAATTGGCCAATGTGTCACGGAGTTATTCAAAAAATAGAAGTGGCTTGCTTTTTATTGAGAAATGATGTAGTTATATTTTGGTTGTGATCCATGGTTATTGAGTCCAGATTTGTATCATGTACAGCAGCTTTTTTGCATCCATTGCATTCGGCAGGTGGCAGCAGTATTTTTGGCGAGTGTTAGGATCTTGTAAATTTGTTAATAAATATGCTTGCTGTATTTCATTTTGAATGACGAACTTCTGCTGTTGTGCAGTTTGTAGTTGGGACGTTTTGCCCTGGACGACTGTAGGTATACGATGCTTTGCCATTCTTCTTTCGATTTGTGAAAAACTGTTTTATGCTTCCAGCTGTGTCTCTTGTGTGGTCATTTCTGCACACTTGTGTATGCTATGTCTTAGGGTGTGCGAGTGTTATGCGGTGGAGACCGAGTTGTCCCAGCTGATCCTGAACTCCGCGACGGCTACTATCTGAGTCCGTGCATACTGACTGACGTCACCGATGACATGGAGGTCGCTCGGGAAGAGATCTTCGGAGCGGTTGCCTGTTTGTTTCCATTCACCAGCGAGGACGAGGTCATTCGGCGAGCTAACAACACTCCGTTCGGACTTGCCGGCGGAGTTTTCACTCGGTAAATAGTTTTACTTTCGTGTTCAATCTATTTCAGAATACCTCATGTCATTCTTTCAGAGGGTGACTTGTACTAGCAACAAGAGCAAAAGATTCTTGTTTATTTGCTTCTAGCATCTATTCAAATCCTATCAGTAGTATAGACCAGCCAAGATGGCCAGTATGACTGAAAAATTCAGGGTAAAAGGCAGAAAGAAATTTTGCTTGCTGTCGTTTCACCAGAGGTGCGCTTCAAGGCAAAAACGCGCACACAATTTCATTTTTAGACAGGGCAGGGGAGCTTAGATGCTCCACAGATCCATAGTCAGCTGAAAAGGGGCCCCATTCCACTCCACGCCTGTGGCATCTTGTTGTTGGTGGCTTGACTTCTTTGACTTGCAGATTGGTCATCATTTAGTATCCCTGTATGAGTTTTACCAGACTTATTTCATGCCGAGGCTGCAGTAAGCTCCTACCGCTGCTGACTGTGACTGCCGAAAATATTTCATTAGACAATTAGCAGTTTTACTTTGTCATCTAACAATCAAAAACTAGAAATATGGGGCAGAGCCCAATGTGAGGCCGCCCAGCGCCGTAAGTCCGATTGGAGAACAGTTGAGGGGTTGAAATTCTGTTCACAGCGAAGTCACGTGGCCCCAACGCAACTGCATTATCATATACATGTATAGCAAGCGCAATGTTAAACTTGGGTGGTTTGAAATGAGACAACAGAACTTTATTGTTTGTGAACCCAAGTTTAACATGTTTGCTGCATTCGACATGTAATTGATCGTAGTTGTAAATGCCGTTTTCCGTTTATCGATATCTCTATCCGTTCTCCAGATATATGTGATCAAAGTCTAAAGTTGTCCAAAAATGTGCAAACTGTCAATGTTGGGTAAGTCGAAATGAGCAAACACAACTTTGTGATTAGTGAACCCAAGTCCTCCAATTTTTCTGTATTAAACGTGGAATGAATAGTAGTTAAAAACGCCATTAACCGCTTGTCAATACCTTTATTCGTTCTAGAGATATTCGTGCTCAAAGTCAAAAAGTTGTCCGAAAACACGTGCACTGTTGATGATGGGTAGGTTGAAATGATCAAACACAATTTCGTGGTTAGTGGACCAAAGTTCATCAAGTTTCTTTTGTTTAACGCGGAAATTATAGTTGATAACGCCGTTTACCGCTTGTTGATATCTTAATCCCTTCCAGAGATATTCGCGGTCAAAGTCAAAAGGTGTCTTAAATTGCGCAAAATTTTGGACGTTTTTTGCTTTTCCAAATTTTAAGGCGGCAATACCCCCAAAATTTTGTATACGAGTTAACACCCTCATCCAGCGGCACATCACGTGGTAAAGTTTCATTAGGCTAATCCTCTTAGCGCCAAAGTTCTAGTGGCTCATATGCTACATTTTAAGCCAATTTTTGACTCTCTTTTCAAAAGAAATTGTTGGGGGAGCCCCCATTCCTTGTGGGGTATAGGCTAGGAAGACTTGGACATTCTATAACGCGTGTAAAAATTTTGGCACGCAGCATTCCCTAGGGGCCGAAATATGTTCTTCCGAAAAAGTCGATTTTCGGGTACAATTCTCCGTAATTAGTGGACCAAAGTTCACTGAACTGTTTTCGTTGAACGCGGGAGGGAACACTGTCTTGCACTAGGTTTTATGTCTATCCGTTCCGGCGATATTTGCGCTCAAAGTGGGAGGGTGTCTGCAATCGGGCCAAATTTTGCATGTTTTTCGCCCCGGAAATTTTTTTGGGGGCAGATGCCCAAATTTTTGGACTGGCATTTATAAATTGAACATGCTTCCGAACATGTACCAAAATTTTGCGGAGATCGGCCCACGGACCTCGGAGATCTCACGTTGAAAAAATAAATAATAAACAGCAGTAAAACATAAGGCCTTCCTGGAACTACCGTTCCGGGCGGCCTGAAAATATATTATTGAACACATTTTTGTAATCTCGAAATCCAGGGATTGGGATGTTCCCAATCCCATGATATTCGGGATTGACAAAAACGGCCAGGATTTTAAGATCCCGGGATTTGGAATACTGGGATTGCAATCTCTAACAGTAAGAATGGTGATGATGATGATGTTGATGATGCTAGTACTTATTAGAGCTGTCAAATTAACGTATTAATTAACGCATTAATGAATTAATAAATTAACGTGCATTAAAAAAATAAATGTGCATTAAAAAAATTAAAGCATATATGTAAATTTATTACTTTAATAATTTCATTTGCTAAATTCTCTAAAGCAAAAGTTCCAATATTCCGTTAAACTGTGGTTATTTGACAGTCGAATGAATTCAAGTAACTAAACTGTAGTTGCCATTCCATCACTACTGTAAATAAATAGCGTAATTATTCAGATGACATTTCCAAATAAAAATAGTTTTTTATGCTAGCTATGACGTCAGTTCTTGTTGATCGAAAATTCGAAATTGTCATCTGCTGTTTCAACTTTTATATATAAATGTCGCGGGGCCCGGGGTAAATTACCTCCTACTCTCCTTCTCGACGGGCCTGGGTGCGTTAATATCGCGTTAATTAATGCATTAACAAAAATTAACGTAGTGCGTTCATGCGTTAAAAAAATTAATGCTTCAACAGCTCTAGTACTTAGTAGCGTGGGGTGTTTCGTTGTGATAGGGACGTTCGTCGTGCTCACCGAGTGGCTGCGGCCCTTGAGGCCGGCTCAGTCTACATCAACAACTACAACGTCTACCCGTGCGAACTGCCATTCGGCGGCTACAAACAGTCCGGACTCGGACGAGAGAACGGACTGCGAACCATGGACTATTACACACAGCTCAAGTCCGTCTACGTCGAGATGGCCGACGACATCTTCTGTCCACTATAGGACTGCCCAGACTAAGCTATTAATAGGTCATACACGAAGTGCCAGAAATAGGGACCCGTGTTCAGTGGCATCGTAACAGTGGGGGGAGGAGCAAGAGGGGAAATTGCCCGACAGCCCACAATTTAGGGGGGTAGAGGGTAATTGCGAGCAGTTGTGGCAGTGAGCGAGCATTTGTCTCCTTCCTTCCAAAATTTGTTGTAAAATGTTTTTGTGCAAAAAATGTTGTCCATAAATGCAACAATTAGTCTGAAAAGTCCGATTTTGGGGAAATTTACGGGCGAAGTTGAAATTTTGAGCATCCTGTAGGAAATCTGCAGCGTCTATAGGAAAATTGTAACTTGATATTGCACTTAAGTTTTTACTCATGACGCCAGAACCGGGCTTGTTATTCTACACAGTGAGTCAAAATAAAACAACCGCACAGTCTTTTTGATGACCTGGCCAGTATTATGTCAGCTGATTCTAGGGCCGAAGCAAATATAGTCTTTTTGTAGTATATTTGGCATAAGTAGAAATCACTTGATCAAGCACACTTTCGCCAAGGATGCACGGCTGTCTATATGAATCTGACTGTAGGGCTGTTTCATTATGACTCACTTCATTTATTTATATATTTTTCCATTAGGTAATCGTGTAATATGTTATGTTATGTTATTGTTGTTCAGATGCCATAAATGCTATTTATCAGTCAGACGTTTTCTGATGGTGCAGAAGGTTGTTTATTAAATTTGTTTAACTACTAAGTTATCGGCTGCTTTTCAAATGCTAGTTAAATTAACGATATATCGCAACCAACAGATATTCCGGATGGTTCATAAAATAGACCAATATGCTAATTTTCTAAGTTTATTGGCCGCTTTCTAAAAATCTTGCTAAGTCAAATACTGACGTCTGCGCACACGCGCAAAGTACACAGATTAGGCTAACTAACTACAAGCCGTTCATCGCATTGCTGTGCCATGCACGTGCTAGGCCTACTTCTGAACAATTTCGTGCTGCGTCGCAATTGCAGTTACCGTGATTTTGAACTTTCGACTATTTTTAACTACTTGCAAAATGTATTATGCTTGTAGGCTACAGCGTATATAGGCCTAGACGTTCCTGTGCGGCGCTCAAAATAAATAGGGCCGACGCGACAGACATAGGCTACTGTAGACGCTTCAAGGCGACAGCTAGGGGCTCAATTCCATTATGGCAGGTGACGTTCGTGTTCCGTAGCTCTTTGATGAGTTTCTTGTAAAAAGCTATAGAAACTTCTTATCAACGACGTTTTTATCATTTTTACCATCAGTCATATTGCTGTTCATCGACAGCAGATTAAAGCATATGCCTAAACTATGATCTGCTTAAATTTTATTTCGTCTTTTGTCAATTTGTTGTACAACGTGTTCTATATATCACGTTGTAAAGCTACCGTAATCCAGGACAGAGCGAAAGTTTACAGCAAATTTGCAACAATTTGTAGAACAAATTCGTACAGAATCGAAAGCGTAGACCTGTAATGCACAACTATACGAGTTGTACGTTGTTCCAATGTCCAGCTACCGGTACCGTATAATTGAACACTGTAGTGCAGTTTGACCGACTAACAGTCGGCCCAACTGTCGGAAACACTGATCTAGGCTTAGGTTTAGAAAATAGTGTTCAGAATAGAATTAGGGATAGGGTTAGGGTTGAGGTTATATTTGAGGTTCGTGTAGTGACGTTCCCGGTATTGTCGTTCCGCGTTTTGACATGGAATCGTAGTTAACGTTGTGGAATGCGTACTTGCGACCGATAGTCAAAGACGGCAATAATAATTCAACACTAGAACAAAACCGAAACAGAATGACCTTCATTGCGTCAGGCTTGCGTGAAAACTGTTACACGATTGCTTTGCGTTGTGTGCAGGGGCGGATCCAGAATTTTGGAACAAGCGAGAGGAGGGTTGACTGAGGGTGTGTGCCCAGAATTTTTTTCTCCAAAATTTTATGCACAGTTGTGGCATTTTTGTGCAAAATTTGTACTTAGTTATAACATGCATCCAGTCAGTAAGAGGGGGGGACTCCGAACTATCCGGATTCGCTGACGGTTTTTATTTTTGTTCATTGCAGTTTTTTCCAGTTTTACTTTTCATTATTTCTTTCCTTTTTGGTTTTTCTGATTTTAGTCTGTTTCCGGATCTTTTAAGTTTTACATTATAACTATTTTGATTTCAGTATCTCTCATTTCATTTTTATTTAAAACATTTAAGCTTTTTTAAGTTAACGTGCTAGATAAACTGACAGCTTTAACGTCAGTGTCAGTTTTCAAGTGCAGATCCGTATCGTATTCGTATTGTATTGTATAGACAGGTCGGCCGCCACTGGTTGCGTGCGCTGCGTTGGACCATGGAAACCTCCAGGCATTGGATTAGGCTACTGATGGTGATAAAGACGATGAATGATCGGTCATGGTTAGACGTCGGCTGGACGGCGGCCAGGGCGCCGACGTCGGCTAGCCAGTCCGACGTGTTGGCGGCCGGTGGCGACCGGAGTCAGCAGTCGGCGGAAAGCTCGCCGAAACTCGGCATTAAACACCGTATAGATGACCGGATTCAGAAAGCTGTTGATGATGAACGATGATTTCACGAGCTTTTCATTCATAGAGAACCAACGGCGAGTTCATCGGCACAGTCCACAGTGGCCTTTCCACGAGTTTTTGCCCATATGAATATCCCCTTCTGATTCCGTGGAATGACGATTTCACGAGTTTTCCATGGAGTACTCACGGATAATTCATACTGGCAAAAACTTGTGGATTTTAGTCGGATTTTCATGGGATTTTTCTACGACCGGGTTGAGGAAGCTGTTGATGTACCCGAGCCATACGAGGAAGGAGAACAGTGCCGGGTGAACGTCACAGACAGGACCTCCATGCACGTCGTAACGGATGCACAGAGCGTTGATGATGTTGAGCGTGAAAAACGGAAACCAGCAGGCCAGAAACACACCTGCATGACGTCACAACAGCGCAATCACGTGACAATTCACCTGTAAAGCGATTTCCAGCGACGTATTCACGAGGAGAAGGCATGCACTTGTTTTTCCGTAGCGTGCTATAATAATTAGAACATGACTGTGATATTTAGACACAACGAAAATTACAATACCGTAGAGCTCTATAAACGTTGGTTTGTCTCCGTCGCCCAATGGCATAGTGCGCGCTAAACTTAGGCTAAACAGTTCTTTGCTCTGTATAAGCTTATACGCGCGTATAATAGCCACATTTTGCCAACAGTAACGAAGGTGGCAGAAATAAAAATGCTGCATGCAATAAAAAGAGCAACAAAAAGTTATCATTTTTGATTTAGCGGGCATATTGAAATTCCTCCCGACAGCAGAGACATTAATGCATTCAGAAATCCCTGTTATGAATGAAAAGTTCTTCATTGATTTTCTAACATTTTTGTCTGATTGTATAGTCAGTTAATACCAGAAAATGGCTTACATAACGTCAAGGCCTCTGAAGCTACGGCATTACGGCGCTTCGCAAATTTGTACTGGCCGTTTTTTTTAATAAATTCATTTATTATCTTACCGAGTACGATCGCCAGCGTTTTGGTGACTTTCTTCTCGCGTCTTCTCGATCGCTTGCTGCTGCTGCTGGCACTACTGTTTGTGTTGGTCGCAGATTTCGGTGTCGACGACGTCGTCAGCGACTGTAGGTTGAACCCGACGCGACTGGACTGACGAGCGGTCGGCTGGCGGTCGCGTGTCTGGGGTGGTGACGGAACGGCAAGACGAGGTCCCTGAACCGCCGCTGCGTCGTCGGTCAGGTTGATACTCGCAGTCGACGGTCGGCAGTCGGGCAGCGGCGAATCGTCGCCAGTCGAAATCCTGTAATGTATAATAATGACTCACATATAATAATGAATCCACGGTCATTATTATAATATGTACAATTCACACTCCCCCAGTCATTATGTTTACATATTCAGCTATAAACGTATACTGAATAAATTTGAAAACAAACTTTATTAATCACTGTGATATCAAACAAGAAGTTAATATTATACGAAGCGAGTATAAACTGTGCATATAATAACGACTGTGAAGTGGAAATTATACATTATACCGGGTGCTTTCGGTCGGTGCGTCAATAGACGAGCTGAGAGACGGTCGTCCATCCACCATCAAGCAGGAGGCAACCGTCAGGATAGATCGTGGAACCGCATGGAACACGTCGTCGACATTCGGCTTGGGCGATGGCGGCGTCAGTTCGGGCGAATGTTCGACCGGTACAGTTATCTTGGGACAGGCTCGACGCCGGGGTGACGGCGAGGTCGACAGGCAGCCGGTGTCTGTACCCTCGCAGTCGTCGGACGGCGATCTCTCGACCACGGCGGCGACCAGGTCTTCGTCCTCGTCGGTGGCCGATCGTGTCGACTGAATGCCGCCGGCTAGTCGGATCATCTCGCCGCCGCCGGTGGTTTGTGACCGGCAGGACGTAGTAAGTTCGGCGGCGCGGGCGTTGACTGCGGCAGTCGTGTGCAGCGTGTCACCGGCTACTCGCAGCAGCACGCGCCGCCGGTGCAGCACGCTCAGCGGCTTGGATGAGACGAAGGACTGCCTGTCATCGTCGTCGTCATCGTCGTTGTTGCGAGCTTCTCTGCCGACACGCTGATGATGATGCTGTTGCTGCTGATGATGATGATTGCGTCGACTGCTCACCTCGTCGCTGCTCTCTTCACCCGGTGAACTTTGCAGCTGAGCGCCGCCACCCACTCTACAGATGAGCAGCGCTGTAATATAGAAAAAAAAGTCGACCAATCTGAGTGTAAACCAATAGACCGATAATATCAATAACAACTACAGGTTTCATCTAAATTGAACACTGACCACTGAGTTTATTAAACACACTGCGCCCTGATTTTTTCTGAGACGTTGGCGCTTTATAAATCATTCACTTACTTACTTACTTACTTGCAGCTGAAAGCTTAATGGTTGAATAAAAATACTGTAAAATAGTCCGTTTCAGAGCTGAGCCAAAAAAATGTAGCAGGTTTTCTCCTTTGAATGGCCAACCGCTTTACCGCTATCGTTGCCAAATGTTTCCATGATCGTACGGCGCGAATGTTGGTGCTTAAAAAAAGCAAAAAACCCTAAGCTAATTGCTTGGGCAATGACGTTCCAAGTACATCAACGCCAGACGGACAGACGCAGGCAACTTATACCACGTTTACACGAGGAAGCATATATACGTGAAGCACATATAAAGCACACGTAGAGCTGGGTTCGTGATTGTTTGCAATATACACCGCTATCAAGCCAGCTCCAAGAGTGCACGACGTTTGCTTTTAGTTTGCTCCATGTATGCTTCCTCGAGTAAACGGGGTATTGGGTATATAGGCACTCGCAAAAGACGTCGTGCAGCGTGCGGTAGAAAAACCTAGATACAGAATGTTAACTGGCATTGTAACGAATAAGATATTAAGTACTGAAGGGAAGAATGAGATCGACTTGGATGCACCTGTCGAAAACTGCCCTGACGAACGCTGTCTGGCTGGCGATTCTACGTCGCCACGCTATCGTCGCCGGTTGCGCGGCGTCTGCGGGTGACGAAGACAGCAGACCATAGTGCAGACGATTGCGACGCACACGGTCGTTGATGACACACAAAATTATAGGTTAGGATTAGTGTCGGACTTCATTATTTCGACTCGATGCGATTTGTTGTACAACATGTTGTGCGATTTGCTGTAAGACTTGCTGATCGTTGTTGTACAACATATTATATGTAGGCTTACAACAATGTATACAGCAAATTCACAGCAGATTGAAGCTAACGGAGTCCGACTCTTACGGTTACGAAGCTAGCTGGGGTTCAGCGTATTAAACCACGGTATAGGCCTACATGGTCGTTGATGACGCGAAAGATCTTGCAGTAGAGCAGCAGCATGGCGACGCAGGGCACGTAGAACGAGCCCATTGACGAGTAGATGATGAAATCAGCGTTGTAGAATGTGCACAGCGTCGGCGACTCCGATCGGTGCTCGGTGTAGTTGGCGCCCAGTACGATCGGAGAAGAAATGAGGATCGAGACCACCCAGGTCATGACGACAGTGAGAGGCACGCGGTACGTACTGCGGTGCTTCGCGTACTGTATCGGACGAGTCACCGCTATAAACCTGAATTGAACCATACGTACACTCACTAATCAATCCATTCACTTGTCCATCCATCACTTACCTGCAAGGCAAAATCAACACACGCTGCTAAAAAACCGAAACGAGAGCAATATTATATCTGGCATACATACAATGTGCAACATTGGTTCCATTTTACGTTTTCAATCGCTACGAATATGCAATAATCTGTGTCAATGTAAATAGCTGAAACGCGAATATAAGTACGATGATTGATGATGCTGATGACGGTGATAAAATTTTGCCGGTGCTGAACTGAATAACCGATTCACGCATCCTAATACTGTTTTGTATCATGCCGTATTATGCTACCATTTTGATGTAGCATAATGCTGGCTATATCGTATGGTGATGTTTTGAATTTCAGTCTGATAGACCTACGTGTGCTTTTTGTTTTTGTGTTTTTTTTTGTTTTTGCAGTTGTTCTTTTATTTTGTCGTCGTCGTCGTCGTCATGTCGCCATCGTTATCGCATATTTAGTGATGACTTTTTCATGGACAAATTTATTGCGCGGCCGACCTACAAAACGAGTTGTTTGTTTTTACGACTAGAATGAAAAAAGGAAAAAAGGAAAAAAAGAAACGAAGACACGGTCGACGGCAGGTCCATGGCCTTCCGTGTGGTCTGTCGCTAGGCCAGAACGAATTTATCGCAGTTCTTTATTAGATCATCGTCGCCTGTCGATGGCCTCATACAATCACTCGTTGGCATACATATAGGTCTAAGCCTAGTGCTGACCGATCGACTCGTTTTGCTACTCAAAGGCTATACAACCCGGCTACAGGCGCTTTTTACATCTAGCATACAAAGTGCGATCATGCAAAAAGTAAGCCCTCTGACTTTCACACATTCATGACTTCATCAAATAGTAAAAGCTGTTTTTCGAAAATGCTTTTACCCCCTAAGCGTGTCGTGAGATATAGTCAACATCAGGTTATTCTGGAAGTTACAAAGTACACTTCAAATCTTGATTACGTATACCGCACTCTTCAAAAGTCTCAAACAACCTTAGTCTCCAGCCAGAATTTTTTTCGCTCGTGCTGTTGTCAAGTCAGTTCGGCGTAGTGTCATCGTAATTGAAATACAGGGGAAATGAGTAATTGCTCCCCTAAACTTTGGCTGTCGGAATATCTTCTTGTCGAAAAATTTGCGTTCAAAAATGCAAAACTCTAAGATGCATTTGTCAATTTTGGTAAAATTTAAGAAACAGTTAAAATTGTGAACGCGCATAATCTCATCTGGCGAAAATTTGCAGGGTTTGTAGAAAAAGTGCAACTTCCTGTCCCATCTATTTTTTTAACCCACATGCCGCTGGTGTGGAAAAAATTCGTCTGAAACAAGGGCAAAAGACGACGCCACTATAACTCACAGCAGTCGAAACAGGTTTGTATATACAAGGTTCGTTGTAAGTTTCCGTGAATTATTGATATCACTGTAAACAAGTCGACGCGTCTGCTGCAATAACTTTAGACACGTCTGTCAAACGGCGTGTCCCAGGCTTCCGTACCGTGCTGTCTTGAACTAGCAAAACTCCGCCAGGATCTTGTCGACTGTGTTCATCTATATGGTGTAGTTGTAAAGGGTTAAAGCCTGAGACTGCTATACTGCGAATCAAAACAGCTAGCGACTTTTGCGATTTTTTTCAAGAAAGATTTAGGCAAACAATTCTGATAGTCGGTCAACATCTGGTAAAGTCGTGACAAAAAATTGGTGGTCTGTTTTTTGAGTCACGGTGTAGACTATTACTCAAAGTTACATGTATTACGACTACAAAGACTAAACGTTTTACACATTATGTTTTAATCTTGCACAAACATAAATTAAGTTTTATCGATTTTAAACACCGTTAAACAACAGCATAGATTTAATGAATAATTAAATGAATGAGCTCATACTATCACTGTAGATGAAGATGTATCGGCATTGCAGTAGCGGTCAGTGGGGACGTGGCTGGGGGAGGACAGCTGGGGCGGGCAAAAAGTTGCCCTTATCTCTAATTTTTGGCTGTCAAAAAATCGTTAGAACATAAAAATCGTTTTTTTGTCAAAACATTTTCGTCCAAAAATGCAAAATTGGAGCTGATAAACCCCCATTTTGGAGAGACATATAGGCAAAGTTAAAATTTTGAGTATCCTAATTTCCTTTGTCGAAAATCTGTGGCTCTATCTGTCGGAATTTTGTCAAAAATTTGCAGTGTCTATCGGACAATCAGAACTTTCTGCCCGAGCCTATTTTTAACCCACGACGACGCTGCTTAAGAGTTATATCCCGTTCACACGATCGAGCAAACATCGAGCAAACGTCGAGCAAATGTATTCAAAATACACGTGCTAATTGCTCGACGACTGTTCGACGTCTGCTTGATGTTTGCTAGCATTCATTCAGCTAGCTCGTCGAGCTATGGTAATTAGCATGCTAATTAGCAGGGCGGGGGGGGTTGTAACTGGAAAGCCTATATAACGCGTGATCAGCTGTGGGCTTGGTGTTTGCTAGCATTCATTCAGCTAGCTCGTCGAGCTATGGTAATTAGCATGCTAATTAGCAGGGCGGGGGGGGTTGTAACTGGAAAGCCTATATAACGCGTGATCAGCTGTGGGCT
>Ga0056128_1003890_pt1 | contig 18563 bp, 17 predicted proteins | sample WorMetLIZISLAND2_FD_71113 | JGI IMG/M metagenome (GOLD analysis project Ga0056128, IMG submission 71113) | Marine gutless worms symbiont microbial communities from Max Planck institute for Marine Microbiology, Germany - Olavius geniculatus... ... | reverse complement strand
AACTGCCAACGTGCATCATGCGCTGTTAGGTCTATGCAAAAATTATTGTTTAGATCTTAGTTACGTCACCAATTTCAGCCATGAGACTTTATTTTTTTCGGTTTAGCACCGTGCCTGGTTTGTGACTTTTCCTTTAGTACACTTAGCATATTACATCCTGTATGACTAAAAACATTTGAAGCTGGAGCCTAATGTTTGGCTAGCCCTTATCATGGGAAGACGCAGTGTGGCTCAATGCAACTCTGACTGCAATTTTCACGAAAAACATTGAGGGCCACATGACCTAGTAACTGCCAACGTGCATCATGCGCTGTTAGGTCTATGCAAAAATTATTGTTTAGATCTTAGTTACGTCACCAATTTCAGCCATGAGACTTTATTTTTTTCGGTTTAGCATTGTGACTGGTTTGTGACTTTTTCCTTTAGCACACTTAGCATATCATTATCATCATTATCATATTCGTTTAATACATTAACTTGACAGAACGCAAGCATGTGCACAATTTAGGCCCAACATACAGTGAATATGATAGTTAAAAAAGTCCACAAACTAGTTACAAATGTTGCAGAAACAAACACGTCATTAAACACTAATGATGATAACAGCATAACAGCAACAAAATTGGAATGTGTAATTGCCTAAAGTCTAGTAAGTAGTAAAAAATATGATTAAAGTTATCATGTGGTAGGCCTAAAAACAACGCTTAAAACTTAATAGCTGTGTTTATATAACATTTGAGTGACAAAATTACAGTCAGATAAATATGTGCCATGCTCAGGAAGCGAAAGTGTGTGCATACGACGCCTAAGATTATAGTGCTGCGACGCTGTAGATGATGGTGGCAATAAACTGTGTAAAACATGGTTGCAGTTTAAAAAAGTTTTGTCACATCCTGTATGACTGAAAACATTTGAAGCTGATGGTTGGCTACCCCTTATCATGGGAAGCGCGCATGGAGGCAGAAGACATATGGCCTGTTGAAAGCGTATCCAGTGGAGCACGTGCCGCAGTCAATATGGAGAGAGACGAGCTCCAGTGGCAGTTGGCAGTCATAAGAGGGTTGGCTGAAAACGTACGAAGCTGAAGTCCGATGATTGGCTACCCCTTATTATGGGAAGACGCAGAGTGGTTCAATGCAACTCTGATTGCAATTTTTACGGAAAACATTAAGGGCCACATGGCTTAGTAAAACTGCCAACGCGCATCATGCGCTGTTAGGTCTATGCAAAAATTATTGTTTAGATCTTAGTTACGTCACCAATTTCAGCCATGAGACTTTATTTTTCTCGGTTTAGCACCGTGACTGGTTTGTGATTTTTTCCTTTAGTATACTTAGCATATTGCATCCTGTATGACTAAAACATTTGAAGCTGGAGCCTGATGGTTGGCTAGCCCTTATCATGGGAAGACGAAGTTTGGCTCAATGCATCTCTGATTGCAATTTTATTGCCTTTCTGTGTGTATGTCTGTCTGTCTGTACATTCATTTGTGTTTGTCCACCTTTGTGGTAAATAAAAAAGCTGGTTATTGTGCAGCGTAAAAACTGAAAAAAACAACTTTGTTGTAGATTATGCATGCTGTAGGAAACAATAACTTATTTATCGTTTATTGAAAATTATGAGAAATGATAAGGCGTCCTGAGTTGCTTTCCTATGTTTTTTTGAATTTATAACTACAATGGTAAGGTTAAGTGAGCAAAACAAATTAGTGGTTACAATTTTTAAAAATTGCATGCGAGTGTGCATGCCTTAATAAACTAGAAATTTGGGGCAAAGCCCAACGCCCTAAGTACGATTAGGGGAAATTTCCTCGCCACCAAAGTCACGTGGCCCGAACTCAAATGCATTGGCATACGCCGAACGCGCATTGTCGACTTAGGGTAGGTCAACATGAGCGCTTATATCGAAGATAAAAATATATGAATGACTAGAGCGCGCCCCATATCCCTGCCTGCCCCTGTTCCTCCTTTCCCGCCTGCCTTAGGGATTAGAAAGAAGGAGGGAAGGGGAGAAAAAGGATAATAAAATTTTAAAGAAATTTGCCTAAAAAATTTTGCTTTATTACTGACATAATTGTTTATACAATACACCACAACACGTACACGCGCAAGTACATGCGATCGTTAAATGAATGAGTAAATAAAAGCAGTATTAACGTATGTGAACTAAAGTTAGTTCTCTTGGATAGTATTGCAGTGTATACATGTTAACGAGTTAAGTATAGTGCATACTATATACAAGCAAATTGAAATTAAAATAATTATAAAATTAAATAGAGTAAAAATTAAATTTATCTTTGAAATTAAATTAATTGTAAAATTGCAATTAAAATTACAATTATAACTATAATTAATAGGGCAATTAATTCTAAAATTGGGGAAAAAAGTTAAGCACATTATTTATTGTGTACTAATAAATGGCGTTATAAGTAAGTATACGTAAATGCCAAATAAGTTTTCTACTAGCACTAAGATAATTAATGTTTGGCGCTAACTTAGACTTGCATGTGATGTGCTGAATAACTGAACGAATAAAAACAATGTTGTGCAAAAAGAATGAGTTTTTATTTTTTGACAAACACGCATACATACATGCAGACATAAATAAAACTAGAAATAATTGTGAGTTACACTAAGTTGATGATGATAGGCGAAAGTAAGGTACGATAAATACACAACGCATAAACTAAGTAACTACGTAAGCAAATATACATGCTGCACAAACATCAAAATAATGATCCAATGTTCGTCATCAAAGCCGATATAGAAAAATGTCTAACGAATGTAAATTTTCGGTATCGCTTTGATTCAAGTGACGTGCGACAACAGGATTCGTTACGATGTCGCACAGGTATGGCGAAACTGCATACAGTGCGAATGGCAATAACAAAAAATGGCACGTTGCGTAGTAAGAACACGCCTGGTGTCTTTTATTTAGTCGTAGACGTATAACTCCTGGTGAGAGATAACGAACTTGTGGGAGTCTGACAGTAGCGCTTTTGAACGCAGCATTGTAGGCTTGGCACTTTTTAATTCTGCCGTCGTATCTTCGTAAAACGAAAAAATTATTGCATACTGCGATGAACTTTCAAATCATAGTGCTGACGCTATTGGTCGTTCATGGCTGTCGATTCAACGATAACGATGCGGTAAAAGATGTGAACTGTAGACCAACGGCTGACGATGTGACGAAACTAGAAAAACTGTTAGTCGTATTATAGTGGATAGGCTTGCAAAGCCACAGAATAACCTCATGCTGACGCAGCTGTTACAGAAAAAACGGGTAGCACTCTCTACAGTCCAGTGCCCCTAATTGATTCTGGTGATCACCTGCCAAATAGCAGGGAGTAGCTTTGGCTAGAGATGGGTGGGCACTGTCGACGAGGTCCATCACTTTCTTCATCTGGTCCCACTCTGCAAGGCGCAGAGCGATACCCTTGCGTGTTGGCTTGATTTCGGTGTCACCATAGGGCACGTAGATCTGGCGAAAATCGACAAACTTAAAACCCGTGGTGACTGAGACGTAAAAGCCACCGCCGATATGCTAACGATAGTTAACTGGTGGATCACCTTCGTTCACGTTCTTGATTGCCGCATTAACTTGAGAATCAATTTCAGCGAAACCAAGACGGAACTGAGCCCATTTACAACGTCAATGGAAAACGTAAAGTAAATTATTAGTTAATACGTATTTGAGCATTTTGCAGTATTAACGCTAACGCAAGGTGTTTAGTACAAGAATAATAGTAAAAAATTATAGTAACAATAAGAAGTGAAATAAGGAGACTAAGATGAAAATAAAAATAATTTTACCTGTTAGGCGAAAACTCGATAATCTTGTCCACAGAGTCTTTCTGCTTGATAGTCACTGTTAGCTGTCCTTCCTTCTTCTTGACGAACACTGTTCTATCATCACGGAGAAAACCGGAGCGTTATGTTACTACGCTGAAACTGCTGGAAGCATTATATAGGCAGTAATCAGCAATGTTTGCTCTATTGAATGATACTATAGCTCCGGCAAAGAGACAGCTACTTTTGGTGTATAAGGGGTTAACATGGGGAGAACTTACAGACCTTTACTACAAGCGATCGCAACGGACGAATAACTGCAATAATACAATCAGTTAAATTAACATGACAATAGTATTTTGCGGGACCACATTCATCGGGGGATGTGTGAGATATTTCTGTGTTTGCTTATATGGCCATTTTGTGAATATAAGAAAAATATTATGCAATATTGTTGGCAATCCAGGCCAGCGATGACGTTATAATTGACGCGCCTATCGTCTGCTATGGTAACGCCAGTAGGCAGTAAGTAACAAAAATGTCTATTAGTTATCGGACGCTGCAGCGTGGCATGACAGGCAGGATCTACACGTAAAAGTCAATAATGATTGCACGGAATAGGCTACCCCACTAAGCCCAAGGTTAATCTAGAGTTTCTAGCACGCTTTAACTGAAAAGATACAGACAGAGTACAGCTTGAGAATGGCCCGTGCCATGCTCCACACCATCGGCGGCCCCGCAAGACCATCGTCTTTTATGGTTATTTACAAAAAAGTATTATACGACTAAACTAAACACCTATTTATAACACTAGTACACACCTTCAATCACAAAAACAACTATGCAGCATCTAATCTAGCACGCACAGAATACAAACGCGAAAGTTAAGTTAACCATCACTTACCACACACATCTGACATGCAGTCAGAAATACACGGCTCAGTATCATAAACAGTTTGTCATCGTAAATCTTAACTAAGCAAAATTGCTCATACATTACCAGCTTAACCCAGTAGAACTGCTTTGCCTAAGAATAAAATAACACACAGGCCAATGTTCCAATTGACGACTGGGCGGCAGTTCAACGTCGACGTCGACGGCTCACAGAGAAGTTGTAGCGGTACCTGTTGCCGTAGCCATAGCTGGGCTCGAAACGCTTCACGTACGGCTGAGGCGAATAAGGTTTAACGTCGCGCTCCGATGTATGTCCGGCGAGGCGGCAATCATATGGTACAGAACGTGCGTTGTTCTTGCGATGACGTGACGAGCGGCTGGCATTGGTATACTTCGACGTTGTTGGACAAACGTCAGCACCTCCTGTGTCAGCTGTATTGCGCTCAGACTGACGAATCTCCTCTATCATGGACGTAACACCAACTGACAGATCGTTAATCACTGGTGGGCACCCAAACTCCTCCTCGATAAGAGCTTCCAACTCTGGATTCGGATATTCAGGAATACTAGATGCCTGGAGAGTCGCAAGTAGAATATCTGATTCAGCAATGGTGGAAACCGACAGCGTAGATGGCTGTGATAGTGCAGTAGAGTTCATCACCGTTACTGGATCGGCTGAAGGCGCAGGAAAAGTGTCCGGCTTTGCAGAGGTGGCAACTGACAACGCAGAAGGCTGTGACGGTGCGGAGTTCACCACACGTGCTGAATCAGCAGGAGGCGGATCTGCTGGTTGTGTTGTTTTCTTTGGAAGACGAGAAGCATGGCGCAAACCATAACGCCACGACACCATAGATTCAGCAACGTTCTTTGCAGTGCGGCCTCCCTCCTCGGTTCCAGTGCCGTTGGCAGCGCGTCCGACTTTTTCAATTCCTGCCACATATCGAGCAGCGGACGTGGCGACGGAGACGAACAGGTGATGGGTCTCGACTGCGATTTCAGGGAAATGATCCCTCAGTAGATGCATCATGGCGGGTCGTGTGTACTCGTGATAATTTTTAAGTATCATGGAAACCGCCTCGTCAATGACTTCCAAGTCGACCTTGTACTCGGCCGTCTTTGGTTTAGTCACCGACACCATTTCAGAGTCGTTAGATGGTAGGACTTGGCAGCAAATCTTGTCGTTGGCCAAACCGTGGCATCGTTTTTGTCTGTTAAGATTTTTGGCCTGTTTAATCTCAACAACACAAATAGGGCAGCTGACCTTATCCATTTCTGAAACGCTCCGCACACGCCAGACACATTTGTCACGACAGAGTGTCACAATGGCTTGGATTAAAAACATGCCAAACACCCCTTCATGACAATATATTAAAAGGTTAATAAACTGCGGTTCGGGTAGAGGACTATTGAGGCAGAGTCATAAGCTGTCGCAGTCATACACTTTAAAATAAGTCAGTCGTCAGTGCTCTTACAAATGTCGGAGGCAATGGCCGAAAACGAAAGATCACAACACGAGCAAAGTTTAGCACGACAGCGCTTAGGTCACACCCACAACTAACGGCAGCGAAAGATGACGCAGATGTGGCTACAATTCGTAGTCCTGCAGATACTTCGGGCAACGGTGCTCACGGCGGTTCTGACGATGATGTACAGACTGATCAAAGTCATCATGCAGAGTTTGCCCAGAGCTGACGTCGTCACAAGGAAGCGGTTGTCTAGCACGACGGCCTCGAGCATGCCCCCCTTGGCCGACGAATGTTGTCGGGTGTCGGTGATGTCAGCTGTGGCGACGTCGGCTCAACGGACGGTTCAACTATAGCTGCTGGTGTTTGGGACAACCAAGACGTTAATGTATCACTCAAACACTTCTTCAGTTTGTCAGCGTGGACAACGAAAGCATTACTTTGTGCTGACTTTTGCAGCACGTAGTTTGACGGCTGAATTACGCGTACTATCAAATAAGGCCCCGTGTAAAGCTTTTTTCACTTGGGAGACCTGAAACGGTAACGTCTGGGGTAGTAATACCACACCCAATCGCCGACCTGAAACTCTTGCTGTCGTACACGAATGTTGTAACCACTCTTACGACGTTCAGCACATTTCTTCAAGTGTTCTCTGGCGATTTTATGAGCTTCTGTTGCATGCTGCTTTACTCGTTGAACAAAGTCGTCGTAACCGTCATTGACTGAACTTTGATTAGGCGGCAGCTCCATAATCAAGTCAAGTGCAGTCGATACCTCGCGGCCCAGAAACAACATGTTGGGAGAGTATCCAGTTGCATCATGTTTGGTGCCACGGTAAGCTGCCATCACTTGAGGCAACACTTCATCCCAATCACGTTGGGAATCACTCACAACTTTGCCAAGCATAGAATTTAGGGCTCTGTGAAACCTTTCTACCACACCGTTAGTTGACAGCTTGTAAGCAGTTGTACGCAGTTTGTCAAGGCCGTACAAAGCCATCAGGTCTCTGAAAAGTTCACTTTCAAACTCAGACTTTCTGTCACTCAGCAATTGTTTCGGCGCGCCAAATCGCGCAAAAACATGTTCAACAACGCTTTGGCGACCATAGGAGCAATATGAGACGCTAACGGTATGGCCTCAGCCCACTTTGAGTAATGGCCCACCAATGTCAGGATAAAACGACGGCCCCTACTAGATCGAGGATGAGGCCATGTTATATCTATTGTGACTTTTTCCCAGGGTTCACCAACCATTGGAGTTTGAAGCTCAGCCTGAGATCGGATCTTACCCCGGTGATACTGACAACACTGTAGACATGACCGTAGTAACTGATCAAGATCAGCCGACCACGTTGGCCAATAGATACGAAACTGGATAGTAGCAGCTGTACGGCGACGACCAAGGTGACTGCCAGTCATTCCACCATAAGCGATTTCCAGAAACTAGCGTCGCAGGGCAGACGGCCACACAACTTGCCACCTTACAAATTTGCCGTCACCGGACTTAAAACTTCTCCTCAAGAGACCTTGCTGGATAGTCAGACGAGGCCATTGATGCCACAGCGCCTTCGTATCAGCTAAACACAGCGCCACAGTTTTCAAAAGTGATTTAACTGTGCTGCTCTCCAACAACTTAATAATGATGCAAATGTCATGATCATAGCGTTGAGCGTTAATAAGTCCCTCAAATGACCATGGCAAAATAATATCCGGAGGGAGATCGCCGTCGTCAGCATTATCGTCATGACTGGATTCCGCAGTAGGTTGATCGGCGGCCCCGCCGAAAGTGGGTGGCTCATCATTGTGATAACTAATTTCACAGTCATGCTCCTGACAACCGACTGCAAAGACATCACTTCCAATTACGCCAGTTTTATCACTGTTGTATGCACACTGTACTCGGGTGCAAGGCCTGCGTGACAATGCGTCAGCATTGGCGAGTTTCTTACCAGGTCGGTGCACAACAGTAAAATCATACTTTTCCATTACTTCTAACCGTCTTGCTTGCTGCCCAATTGGACAGGTGTATGACGAAGCCAGGTTAAAGGTGCGTGATCAGTTCGGACAGTAAAATGGCGTCCGAGAAGATACTGTTTAAAGTGCTTCAAGAAATGCACGACTGCAAGCAGTTCTTTGCGAGTCACGCAGTAGTTGCATTCTCGACGGTCCAAGGAGCGACTTGCGAAGGCAATCACTCTCTCAGCCCCATCTTGCATCTGTGACAGCACTGCTCCAACTGCATTATCGGATGCGTCAGTATCGAGTATGAACTGGTCTGTATCATTAGGCATTGCCAAGACTGGTGGTGACGCCAGAGCGCTTTTCAGCGTTTCAAATGCTATATATGCTTCTGACGTCCATTTAAATAATCTTCCTTGCTTCTGCAACTAGTGCAACGGAGCGGCGATGGTCGCAAAGTCTTTGACAAAGCGGCGGTAGTAGCTTGACAATCCAATGAAATATCTCATTTCCGTAACATTTTTAGGGACTGGCCACTGCACGACTGCTTCAATCTTCGCTGGATCAGTGGCTATTCCTCTCTCCGAGATAACATGTCCCAAGAACGACACTGACTTTTGAAAGCAAGCGCATTTTTGCGGTTTAAGTTTTAGTCTAGCTGTTCTTAGTCTGGCCAGAACAGTTATCAGCCTTTCCAGGTGCTGTTCAGCCGATGACGAGAAAATAATGATGTCGTCTAAGTAGATTAAGCAAATCTCCGGATGCAGACCTGACATTACGATATCCATAAGTCGCTGAAATGTTGCGCCAGCATTACAGAGACCAAAAAGCATAGTACGAAATTTGTACACGCTCTTCTCGGAGTCCTTTGGATTTACCTTCACGTGATGATAGGATGATCTCAGGTTAAACATAAAGAACCACTGTGCCCTTGACATTGCGTCAAGATAAGCGTCAATTCTCGGCAAAGGATACGCATCTTTGCGGGTCAAAGAGTTGACCTGACGATAATCGATGCAGCAACGTAGCGAACCATCTTTCTTTTTAACTAGAACCACGTTGGAGGCCCACGGACTGAAAGCTGGCTCGATTGTGCCTTGTGCCAACATCGTGTCCACGTGCTCTGAAATTGCCTCAACGTCTGTCGGTGGTTAACGTCGAAGAGGCTGTCTAACTGGCCGTGCATTTCCTGTGTTAATCTGGTGCATGACAATATCAGTAAGCCGAAGGTCATTTTCTGAGTTACTGAGTTACCATTGTCCACAAGAGCACAGGAGAGCGGTCAGTGTTCGACGAAAGCTGTCTGAAAGCGATGAATGAGAATTGTCATCAAGATCTATGATAAACTCTGGCACATCATTATCAACTCCCGAGGTAGCTTCAGTAGTTGATGAAGTACTGCGGACCGCAGCAGACTCATCTATCACAACTGGTTGAAGATCAGCCAGATTAGTGCCTGCTTTGATTCTTACTGGCTGTGACTTGATGTTCATAACACGAACTGGAACATCTGCGATGCTAGTTGATGAAACAAGTGTCCGTGCGAAATATACACCAAGTTGAATACTCTTGGCCTCAGTAGCCCACTCAGTAGTTAACTTCCAGTCAGATGAACTACGGAAAACAACATGAGTCGATAGATCGACCTGCGAGCGAGGCGGTATAACCGCATCGCTGCTCAAGATGACTCGCCTGCACCAATGTTCAGTGGAACGTTTGAGCCCACGTTACACCATTGTCAGCAAGCCAATCCAGGCCTAAGATTACTTCAGACACATGGTCAGACACCAAACCACATACAACTGTTTCATGTGTCACGATTTGCACAGGTAGAGTAACTTTACCAAGCACCGAAATGGTATTTCCATTTGCGGCTCGCAGCGACTGCGATGTTTGTGATATATCTGCGCGATCAACCATAGAAGGTGGCAAAAGTGATATCTCACTTTCACTATCCAGTAAGCAAGAAGTCATCTTGCCTCCGACTTCCACTAGTAAGTAAGCAGCTGCAGATTTCGATTGATGCGTTCTGGATGTCACACTCACCTTGAGCGATAAATCTTGTCTGCGGCCATTATGTCGGTTTTGCATTGGCTAACGTGGGAGCGGACACTGTCTAGAAAAGTGTTCAGTTTCCGCACAGTTATAACAATTACCAGCAACGGACTTTTGTGCCGTGGGTGACCTTGGTTCCTGTTAAAAGTCTTGCGTCGTTGGCAAAGGTACATAGCGTCTCTGTTCTAAATAGCGCAGTCGTTTAACCTCCTTGTTTAATGCATTATTCTCAACCATTAAGCGGCGCGCTAAGTCATCTGACGTCTTCTGTGAAGCTGTAACTTTACTTAATTTTGCCATTATATCATTCTTCCACTTCTCGTCGTTTTTTTAGTCACTGTGCACGACTGTTTAAAACGTCGGTTATCCCGCGAACGTTTACTCGTGTCTGTCTTCGGAAGTTGAGTGTCGTTATCAGGAAAGGGTATGGAGGAGTTTTTGTTTTGCTTATTGTGACTAGTACAAATACTTCTCTCGAGCTGAGCAATTCTCGACTCCATATCTGCGACTTGTACATTCTCTTCTTTACCGACCTTCCGTGACACTTTATTTCGGTTTGTCAAGAAACCTTCTACTGTAGACTTGAAGATTTCAAATCTCTGAGCGAGTTTAACTGCATCATCAGACGTGCGCGGTTCTCGCTCGCGAATTTTCGGCTCTATTTCTGGATCATTCAAAGCAGCCAGAAAAGCATCACGAGCAAGGTACTCAGATAAACTGGACTTCTCACCTGGATAAGCTAGCTACATAAAACGACAAATGTCTTGTGCTAGTTCTCTGACTGCTTCACCTCGACGGCGTCTGCGATAACGAAGCTCGGTTTGGAACTTCTCTTCGCTTTCTTTTCAGCCGTAACGATCACGTAGCTTCTTAGTCAGCTCTTTGTAAGAAATTTTCTCATTGCCCCATAGCAATTGAGCTGCTGACCCAGACAGAGACCACCGTAGATGCGCTGGTTTGTCGGATGCAAACCAACGGTTATACGCGCTGCAGTTTTCAAACTGCATTAGGAAAGTTTTAACACTTCCCTGACCGCTGAACTTCTCCGGCTTTAGTTCACAAAGACGTGCAGGCGTACGATTTCTTGACCTAGACCAACTGATGTCTGACGAAGGCGAACGTTGACGACGAGACGGTTGACGACGACGATGGGAATCGCTGTCATCACGCTTACGTCCGTCTTTTCTTTTTCTGCATTGGCTATCATCATCGCGTCGACGTCGAGCAGTGTGACGATTAGCACTCCTACGACGATTACGATCAGAACTGGGTGACGAGCTTGAGCTGCCGCTGTCGCGTTTCTTAGGTCTTGGTAGACCTTTTGATATACAGTGCAATAAGGTCTGAGATGGTCGTCGATCAGTGTTTCGTTGAACGATGTGATCCATCGACTTCAAATGCACTTCATCAGTCTGTACGCTCGTACCAATAGGACGATGCGTTGACGATCGAACATCAAGTTAACGGTTGACAGTAGCCATAATACCAGGGTCGATGATATCCCGCCTAGCCCCGTTTGATCGGAGCTCCACGGAGCACATTATTGCCATGAGCAGGAAATATTTCCCCTACAATATGGTATATAAATTGTGGGAAGGAGACAGTTTTTTTAGTAGAAAAAGGGTTAAATATACTCGTTCTTTGAACGTGACGTGCAGTTCATAGCGGAGAAAACCGGAGCCTGCTGTTAGCAGGTCGGAGCTGCCCGGAGCATTATACGGAAATTACAGGCAAATGTTTTCTTTACACAACTGCATACAAACTCCAGAAAAGAGAAGCCTTCCTCCAGGGTAAGAATAGGATTAAGTTAGATCATTCGTAATTCACACAATGCCATTTCCCACGGAGAAAACCGGAGCGTTATGTTACTACGCTAAAACTGCTGGGAGCATTATATAGGCAGTAATCAGCAATGTTTGCTCTATTGAATGATACTATAGCTCCGGCAAAGAGACAGCTACTTTTGGTGTATAAGGGGTTAACATGGGGAGGACTTACAGACCTTTACTATAAGCGATCGCAACGGACGAATAACTACAATAACACAATCAGTTAAATTAACATGACAATGGTATTTTGCGGGACCATATTCATCGGGAGATGTGTGAGATATTTCTGTGTTTGCTTATATGGCCATTTTGTGGATATAAAAAAATATTATGCAATATTGTCGGCAATCCAGGCCAGCGATGATGTCATAATTGACGCGCCTATTGTCTGCTATGGTAACGCCAGTAGGCAGTAAGTAACAAAAATGCCTATTAGTTATTGGACGCTGCAGCGTGGCGTGACAGGCAGGATTTACACGTAAAATTAATAATGATTGCACGAAATAGGCTACCCCACTAAGTCCAAGGTCAATCTAGAGTTTCTAGCACGCTTTAACTAAAAAGATACAGACAGAGTACAGCGTGAGAATGGCCCGTGTTATGCTCCACATATGCTAATACTTGTCACAGTTACATTAATAAATTAGAAAAACTGAACAACAAAATTCTTAGAATATTACAGAATAAGCCTATAAGTACCCATAATATTGAATTATATAAGTACTATAATACATTACCGATAACAGACTTGCATTTACATCAAATATTGCTTTTTGTACACAAATTTATTTATCACAAACAAAATCTACCCGACATATTTGCACTTTATTTTACCGAAAATAGTTTTATTTGTGATTACTAGAAACAAAAGTAGTTTGTGTGTCAGGTCCATTTAGTCTCAGTTTGGGAAAAGATTAATTACATATAAGGGAAGCATATTATGGAATAATTTACCTGATAGTTTGAAATTAATGCATTCTACATCTGAGTTTAAAGAAAACATACGCCATCTGTTATATTCCGGCTAGGCTTACATAGTTTACTGTCATGAGTGTTAAATGTGTTGTGTTATTGTACATGATAAATATTATGTTGACTGTGTGCATGCACTGAATTTTTGTGTTTTTTTGTGTTTTTTTAGTATAATAATGTCAGCGATAGATTGTGACAATGGGTGGCCAGCATTTGATGGGTGTATGCCCTTCTGGCAACCCTCCCGTATTATCAACTTTTGTTTAGTTATTGTGTTTATTTTGTTATGGAAAATAAACTTTCTCTCTATATATAGTCTGCAAGCTAATAGTCAAGCCCAGAGTGGTGTAGCTATTACTGAGAAGATTCTGAAGCAAGGTGATTCAGTTAATGCTTTGACGATTTACATGTCTACTGCAGTTCCATCCACGGAATGTAGTCAAAGTAAGCTACTGATGTGGCATGAGCTCATAACGACAGTTTCTATTTTGTCGAAAAATATGAAACCAAGTTGGCCGGACATGAAGATGATGGTATCAGATCATGTCAAATCAACAGAGTTACAAGCACAATTATAATTGACGACAGTAGCCATTGAGCAAATATTACGACAAATAACATCAAATAAAAAAAGCTTCAGACTATGTCAGTGATTATTAACTAGAGTCAGCTTGTAAGAACGCCATATACATAGCCCCAACTAGAGTTACCTAAATAATTTCTGTTGTTTTAAAGGATTAATATTGTCACATCGTCTTTGCACTCGTTTTAAACTGGTAAGTTTATATATATATATATATATATATATATACATATTGGCTGTTTTTTTGCCAAAAGTCAAAAAATGAGCTTGACTTATGTAAGAAATGCTACTTTTTTACCTTTTTAAGACAGCACAGTATACCTCCGGTCGGGTACAAAACGCTAGATGTGGCTAATTCTACTGCTGTTCTTATTATACTGTTACTCATTATACCTAGAAACCAGGGTTGGCTGCAATAGACTTCGGTAAACGTCAATTAATTGCCAAACCCTTAGTTTGCTACTTTCCGTCAGATGCAAAGATCTTGGTGCCATTTGATGTGCAAATTGAGGTATAGCCCATCGTGTCTCGAATTTTTTGCCATGGCAACAAAGTCAATCGTGCTAGATGTTGCTGACACCTTTCAATAGCCCCATTTTAAAAATGTCTTAGATTCGAGAATTTCCGTTATATTTTTATGGAAGCCGAGTTATATATAGCCCATATGGCAAATTTTTAAAAAACTTCCGTACAAACGCAACAATTTTGCACATATCTTTTACACTAGCTGAGTTATGGCCAATTTTGTCCCAAATTTTGTTGCCATAGCAACGGAAGTCGGTCGAGGTAAAGTCAGATTCGCGGCATCCCAGTACGCCTGCCATAGCTTTAACCCTAGCCTGCACTACAGCGCACGTGTTATCGGTTATCGCGGCGCGGGCCAGCCGCCACGTGAAAAATGACCTGAAAGTGACTTTTGTATTTGGTATTTATTTCTATGCCAGCGTGTAGCACATGACGCCTGCATTGGCATCCATTTCCGTGCGCATTATGTACAGCAGTTGTGCCATCAATCATCTTTCTAAGATCAACAACAAAACCAATAGGAAGAATATCCAAACAACGTTGTATATACAGCAGATTGTTTATATCCCGTACATGAAATATTTTGTATAAAGCAACTCTCCATGTTGACTGTAGTGTGGCCATGTTGGCATTTGACAAAGAAACTGCTTCAAGTCCAAACACAATACCGACATATTTAAATGATTTACACTGTCGTAATGGAACGCCATTTAGAAAGGCATCAGCATATTCTTTCTTACGTCTAGATCCACATGTAATTATGCACAATTTACGGCTATTAAACTGCATGTCCAGCCATGCCATTTCCCGCTCACAGATTTCTATCAACCGTCTCAAACCATTACTTGTGACTGAAATCAATAGTAAATCATCAGCACACATTAGTATTCCCACACATTTATTAGCGATTTCACAATCATAGCCAGAGTTCTCGACACTAGTGATAATATCGTTAACATATAATGCAAACAACACAGGGAAAAGAATCCCACCTTGTCGAACACCAGTCGTCAATCTGACCTGTTTAGACAAAGACTGTCCCCACTTCACAGAAATGAATACCTTTTTATACCAATCAGAAAGTAAATATATGAAACAAGCAGGTACCTGGCGCATCATGAGCTTTAGATAGAGGGCATAATGATTAACTAAATCAAACGCTTTTGCCATATCCAATGAATTGAAGCAATGGAAACTTTTTATCCATTACTAGTAAAATACTGAACAGTAGTGCAGAGCAAAACAGTGCTTTATTACATCCAACCTTTGCTTTAAACCCACACTGAAAATCAGATGTTTCAAAATAATGGTTAAAACAAAACGACAAGCAGTGTTCGAAAATCTTTGACAGCACAGGACTAATCGTTATTGCTTTGTAGTTATCTATATTGGATCTGTCTAGGTTGTCACCTTTCAACAGTGGTACCGTAACACCAATTCCAAACTCAGCAGGGACATAGTTGTGTTTCAAAATTGCATTAAACAATATTAACAAATGCAAGGTTGTTGTAGGACGACAATTTAATACATGCTCAGCCGTCACTCCATCAATACCAGGAGCCTTTTCAGTTCTGACTTTAGCGATAACTACTTGAACAAGTTTACTATCAAACAAAACATTATCTGTAGAGCCACGGTAGTTACTAAGCTTATTAATAAACTTACATTTAAGCCGATTATTTTAAGCAGGAGTGTCTTGATGACATACAGTGGTAAAATTGTCAGCAAACGCATTAGCAATATCAACACTATTGGTATAACCACCAACTGAGACACAGTGATTTTTTTTGCTGCTTAAATTTACTATTCTAGGTCTTTTAAAAATTAGCGCCATTTTTTTGCATGAGACAATCATGCAGCTCATTAGAGATCTCACAACATGTATCACGCTGACGATGGCGGAGCCTGTCACGTTTCACCCTTTAGCTCTTGTGAGGTGTGGTGTATGTGATTTTGTAAGCGTGGCCGGTCCTAATGTGGCTGGTACATCAAGACAATTTTTTATAATGTAAAAACACAAAATATAATTTCAAAAGTACAAACATTAAGCTAATTACAGCCGGCAAAAAAAAGAAACACACAAAAAAACGAACGATACGCAGTTCGGCGCCTCCGGAGTTCACGGCGGCTACAGCAGCAGCTTTACGGTTTCAAACGGCACAGAACGTTCCTTGGTAGCGTCACCAGCGTCGGGACCCCGGGGTGACGACGCGGACACAGCGAGTCCACAGAAGCTTTGTGGAATCCTTTTGTAAGACCAAAACAGATTCACCCAGCGCAAACGCTTTGTCACAACTTCGACGGTTATAACGGTCGACATAGCGTTGCTGCGCCCGCTCTGCGTGGGACTCTGCGTACGTCCTAGCCGTCTCAAGTCTGCTACGCAAGTCCGTGAGAAATTCCACTGCTTTTGTTCTTGGGCACTGGAAATTCGTTTTCGTTAATCCATACGTTTTTCAGCACAGCTAGCGGACCGTGTGGCAGACGTCCGTAAACTAGAGTATACGGAGGAACATTGGTTGTTTCATTTGGTGACTCGCGAAGCGCCCAAAAAATGTAACCAATATAACGATGCTACGATTTTGGATATTGCTGGGCAACTTTCGATATCATCGCTTTAATTGTGCCGATGGTACGCTCGACGCTGTTTGCCTCAGGGTGTCTAGGTGTGCAGCATATTGGGGAGCAGCCTATCCGTCGCAAAAATTCTTGGGTCAATTCCCCAGTGAAATTACTGGCTCGATCGCTAGTGACCTTGGTAGGCAGGCCAGTAAATTGCCACAGCGACAGCATAGCTTCACAGCAACTTTTGGCTGTTACATTGCGAAGGGCTACGGCATGTAGGAATAGTGACGTGTAATCGAGAAAAAGGAGACAATAATTGTAATCGGTCTTGTGATTGAACAATGGTTCGAGTGCATCGACGTAAAAATGATTGAAAACTGGTTTGACCAAAACCACGCCCCCTACGATCGGCACCCTATCGCGATACGTGACCGGGGCACGTCTTTGACACACCTCGCAGCAACGACAATGTTCGATTACGTCTTTGACTACCGTGGGCCAAGTAAAGTTTAACTCGATTCGTTCCTTCGTACGCCGAACTCCTAAGTGGCAACCTAACTGGTCATGAGCCAACTGCAATAACTCGGCGCGTCGGTTTTTTGGTACCACTAGACGTTCTACCGTATTTCCTAAGATTTTGATGGGGTAAAACAAAAAACCATTCCGCAGAAAATAGCCACCGTTATTCTGTTTGGCAAGATGAAAGGCACCCTGCAACGTTTCATCCGCGCCCTGTTCATCTGCCAACTTATTGGATGATTCTGAAGTGGTGTTAGGTAGCAAATTATCAAGGGGGAGGACCCCGGACTGAACATCATCGTGACCCACATCGGTATCACGACTAGTCCTTTCATTCGTTTTCGGCATATCGGATACACCGCCAGACACTTGATTAGTGGGTGAACCCATGTAGTAAAAGGCTTGGTCCCCAAGTGGGGTCTGACCTGCATTGGAACGTACCCCCGGAACTTTTAACAGTTTACGATAATCAGCTAATAAAAACAGGCAATCATAATTCACATTCTCGCACACCACAAATTTCAACGGTACTGACACATCACGATCTGTAAGCCTAGCCTGCAGTATAACTAATTTACCAACAGACACACTACCATCAAATCCACGCAGTTTCACTACGCCTGCTACATTACATTGCAAAGACTCAACAAGTTTTGTCTTAATACAGACAACTGAGATCCAGAATCAAACAGTCTGTTCACTTTCACAACATCACCGTTATCATCTTTCACACATAAATCAACGAAGTGAAATGACACATCACTGTCAGCAACAAAACGATGCATATCAAACTGAACATAAGTCATATTGACATTTTCTTGCACGTTTGCTTCATTAATCACACTGCATTCACACTCATCAAACAATGACAGTATGTTATCAACATTCACATTTTCATCATCACGTTCATCAAACACTTCATCAGCACAAGTGTCAGTCATTGGTCTGGATACGCCATCGCGCTCAGTGGAAATGTCAGGTGATCTTGCACTAGGCCAGTCATCAGTCTGGGTGTTTACGGTATAGTCACTGGCCGGTAGTTCGTCTATCACGACCCTATTTACGGTTACCTGCGTGTCGGCCTGCTCGTCGTCTGGCAGACGCGAATGCTCGTCTGTAGGCCTATCGGTCGTATTATTAACACGGACCGGTGCGCCCGTCCGCTTAGAACATACTGCTCTTAAATGATTAGTTGAGTCACATCTGGTGCATCAACGACCATTAGCATTGTTAAAATGAGTCGCAGTGGATGCTGGCTTCGCAAAGTCCTTTTGTGACTTGTCGTTTCACCCTGCTACCCCGGGAACATAGAAATTCTGGCTTGAAAACCGGCGGGGCGCTAGTCCTTCACCAGTCCTCACCCAGGCATAAAGGTAGCGGTCAACGGCTTCTTCTTCGAAGAAGGCGGATGA
>Ga0056128_1003889_pt1 | contig 18568 bp, 10 predicted proteins | sample WorMetLIZISLAND2_FD_71113 | JGI IMG/M metagenome (GOLD analysis project Ga0056128, IMG submission 71113) | Marine gutless worms symbiont microbial communities from Max Planck institute for Marine Microbiology, Germany - Olavius geniculatus... ... | reverse complement strand
GACTTTCGGCCCGTCTCTAAGAAATTTCTAGGTCCTCACTGTGAGCATGGCTTTGTTATATTGCAATACTGGTGCAGTAATGCTTTGGCTAATTTTTCAGTACACCCATGACCATTAGCTAAAAGTCAGTAAACAGCCCAGGAAAAGCCCAAATTCCATTACGCCGACTTTGTGACAAAGTCCGGGACAAGTTCCCGACAAAGTCGTGGACTTGTCGTGGACACAAATCATGAAACTTGGCGACGTGATAATCACGTCGCTGAATTTCATGATTTGTGTCCGCAACTTTGTCGGGAACTTGTCCCGGACTTTGTCGCCGACTTTCCCCATGCATTGTAACGGACCAAATTCCGTTAGAGCGACACAAACAGGTTTGTTTCGGACTTGTCATGGACTTTGTCGCAAACATCTCGACATGTCGAGATGGTTTGTGTCCACGACTTTCCCCGCGAGAAAGTTAACGGTGAAAGTTGGCATAATAGAATTTGGGCTAAACCACACTCAGCAATGGTCATTAATGCGAAGTGAAGTTTACAGGGTTTATTTTTTAGCAAGGCTTATGCATTTATGAATTCAAGTGAGGTAACTATTGGGATAATTGGAATGTCATGGGAGCGTCGAAAATGAAGTTGTTTTTCAAAGTTTACTACCACCTGTTACTGGAAGAAGTCTGAAAATCAGCTTATATCTGATGAATCTTTAAATTTAACAGTAGGCACAAGTCAGTGAAGCCATATTCACAAGGCAAGTTCAGGAATTGCTAGCTGTGGCAGACAGTAATGGGCACAAACTTTTTTTATTATCTCAGCCAATGGAACGAAGTGAATTGGAGGAGATTGTAAGATTGGTCATGTGTTGTGTGCCTGCGTACACGAATTGGCGGAGATATGCACTCTAACGAGTGCCTTCTATTCATTTTACTTTAACTACTTTTTTAACTAAAAACAGCATTTAAACTTTTACTTAAACCATTTGTCTCATTACCTTGGGAAGTAGTTTAACTCAGTTTTTTTTAAACTATTAAACTTAACTCTAACTTTAAATAAAAATGTTTGGGCAACATTGACATTAAGGAATTGTTCTGTGTATCTTCTGAGAGTTAATACTACAAATATAGTAAAGCTGTGAGTAGTTACATTTCTCATATCATCTAACACAGTTACCAGAGTAAGGACAGTCACATCATGCAGCAATCGTTCATCAAAACTATTAAATTATTACTCTGTTGATAACAGAATGACCCTTGACTCAGGACTTGAAAACAGCCAGTGAATATTTTGAATTAACTAATGCAATAAGTTAAACTTTTTAGTAACTAATTTTTTAAAAGATAAACTACTCTCTTAACTTTTAAAACGTTTAAAAGTTAGTTAAACTAATGGTCTAACTTAAAAAGTGCAGTTACACTTTTATTTAGTTACTTTTTAGTTCACTTTTACCCAGTACTGAGGAGAGAAACCTCTTTCATTTTTGTCAGCTAAGTGAACTAATACAAATCAAATATACTTCGTTCATTGGCACTGCCTGCATACAAATAATACGAGACTAGTTATCACCACTGTTAATACATATTACGCTCAACAACTCGCAAATCAAATAAGTTGCGTTGATTAAGTCCGCATATAGAAGCTAGCACACTAGGAGCATACATGTGCGTATGTGCAAACGGACAGCGCGTGCGCACGGGCAAATTGTTCTAAAATTACAAGGAACTCTTGATTTTAGAAATGGTAACGGAAATTTGCAGAGGCTTCATGGGTTAAAAAGTTACGGTGGACAAGAAATTGCTATATTCCAACAGAAAAGATTATAGGCTTGTGTGTTCAAAATACTTGATTTTGCTCCTAAGTCGTTCCACAGGGCTAAAAATGGGCGACTTGCAGCCCCAAATGTGGTTTCTGGAAGTAAATTATTGAACAAGAAAAGAATTTTACGACGGGCTAAATTTTGAGGAAGAGGGGTGGGGTCTGTCGCTCCTAACACGACGACATTGGAAATCGGTTGGTGTAAGTCAGCGGGACGAATAGTTCAAGCGGACCCCGTGCACATGTCTGCATTGTCTGGATTACAGAGTTTGCTCTGTTAGTAACTAACGTACATGATGTTTTCAGTTACCCTTTCAAGCCACATAATATGCGACACATGAATTAGAAGTCGAACGCACTGGTAACAATGTTCACGAATGAAAAGCGGTCGGACATTCATCAGTTGATAAGCAAGAGCAGCAATTTGCAGTGTCGGGGCAGCAATCGATATTAAATGTGCTCTGACTTATTTAGGCTACAAACTGGAAATAAAGATGACACTGTCTCTAAAGGCGCGTATAGAGCGACGTAACTGAACCTGCAAGCGCATTGGTCATTAATTGACGCGTACGCGAGCATAGTCACGTAGGCTACCGACGCCGTTAGACGGTGCCTATCGTAATGCATTACTACTTGCCCATTGGTCAGTTCGTCAAAAACTAAACCAGTTCAGTTCAGTTACGTCGCTCCGTACGCGTGACTTAACGCAAAGAGCAGCTGATACAGTCGGTAGACCTACTCGATGCTACAGTCTGTCACGAGACGCTGATGATCTCGGGGCTGTCGAGTAGAGACGTGTGACTGCCGGTGGTGCAGCCAGGTGACAGGCCGCTGGCCGGGTGATGATGGCGGCCAGCAGTCTCGACGTTTGACGCCGCCTCGTGGCAACGGAACACCGGCGGCGGTGACGTCACTTCGCACGGAGTGGGCAACTTGCCGCTGCTGGACGGACGTCGAGATGTCTCGACGAGGACCTCAGACGAGGAGCAGAAGGGGTTGGGTGACGACAGAATGCTGTCGACGCTGCGCGACTTGCGTCCGATCAACACGACCGGATTACGATCATCGTGCGATGACGACTCCAGTCGTAGCAGAACATTTTCGACCGCCGTCTTCACGCTGCAGTAAAAAGGTAAAAGGTAAAGGTGCTGTATAGCTATAATAACAGAAAACCCATCACAGAGCTACGGAGCGTCACCTGCCGTATGGGATCACACAGTGTTAGCTGCCACCCGACGCAGGTGAACGCGCCACTTCTTAACCTCAGCCAGACAGGCCGGTACTCGATTTACCTACCCGTGGGGATAGAATTTAGAACGCTGAGTTGATCTTGGTGCTGGTTATATCTAGATGGTTTACCCATCTGCAGACAGTCACCAATCCAACTAGCAACCACTTAATAGTTAGCCGACGCTGAGTCGAACTCACAACCTCTCGATCGTAAGTCCAACACTCTATCGTTCCACCACCAAGCCACCTTTAACAGTGACAGCAAAACACCACACTGCATTCTATCTTTAAACTTGGTGTGAAAAATACCGGGTGGAGAATTTTGTAAAGACGTAGGCCTATGCAAAATTGCTATCAACAGAAGCGCTGTTTCAGCTCGAAATGCGCCACAAACCGTTTGGTGGCCAGGCTCCGCTCGGAACCGCTGGGGGGGGGGAGCTTACAGTATCCCCACGCCTATAGCTGGACTAAGCGTGTGAAGCATTAACGCCCAAGCAGCATCAGTGTAATGGTCACTCCACTGCTGACAGTGGCGGTTCTAGCCCTCAATATCTGGGGGGCACGACCCCATGGCGAGCGCGGTAGCGCGAGCCTATAACAGGGGTCTGAGGGCGAAGCCCACAGCGGGGTCCACGGGCAGAGCCCCTGGTGGGGGGAGGGGCAGAAGGGCTAAGCCCCCCTGAAGCTGAAGCACTTTTCGTTTTTGAGCATTCAATGGAAGCTGCAAATTTGCCCACTTTATAAAATTTGGTAACGCAAAGAAATGAGATATTTGTGTTACCTTTGCAAAAAAATCATGGGTGGCCACAAAATTAGGGGGCTTGGAGCAAAACTGGAGGGACCGTCACTGATTGCTGAGCAGGCCCGTCTATATAGCTACAGCGGAGCCTGGGGAAACATGCTCGCGGGGAACCTCTAGGTAGAAAATTTTTGAATTTTTTTTTTTTAAAATGCAGCCTACGCATTATGGTGTACTTTATACTTTTTGAGCAACGGTGGCCTCCAAACGTCGCGGGGCCCGGGGAAACTTACCCCTACCCTCCCTCTCTACGGGCCTGTTGCTGACCCTCTTCATCTTCCAAACAGGCGTACCCCTCGTTTACATTTGCTGGCCTTAGGACACCGGTGTAGCTGGGCTGCTTGTTTGCACTGCGAGTGCCATCATTGCCAAGTCAAAAATACGCCCGCAAAAACGTTTAGGCCTACGCATCAGAAACAGAACAAAAGTGTCGTCTGTAACTTACGGACGCTGAAAATTACTTACTCGGTGGGGTTAACGGAGGGGGGACACTGCAGGTCGACGACCGCGGGCGTTTGTAACGTCGACAAACTGTCCGATTCAGGAGTCACCGTTGCAATGTTTCCAGCAGTAGCACTGTCTGCTGCTGTCGACGAGGCTTTAGGCCAAGCGTTGACTGACAGTCTCGGCGACTGCACACCAGAGCAACTTTTACATTCAAACTAGAGCCTAGAAAGCCCACCCACTCGGAAAAATGCCCAACCACTCCAGGTATTTGGCCCAAATGGGTTAACTGATTATTTTTCGTTTTTACGCGCGAGAGATAGCATAGCTATAGCGCGTAGGCCTATTAGGTACGGTAATTCTGTCTGTCCGTCCGTCCGTCCGTCTGTCCGTCACGACCCGGTACCAATTCAAACCCAGGTGAGATAGAGAGTTCGGGTTTTCGCCATATGATAGCCTAGAGTCTCTAGTATTTCGTGAAAAAATTTCATGCCGCTGGGTAAAAGCCTAAAAGGGGTCCTCACAAACGAGGGGCCGAATGAGGGGCACCCCCCCTTAAAAGGCGTTATTTTACCGCTATTGGTTCTTCTAACGTGAAAATGGTTGCAGATAGGCACAGACATGCTGCATATCATAACAAGCACTGGCGAGGAGCTTTTTAGAAATGTCAACACCGATAACCTTCAATGACCCTGAACTCCCAAAATAGAAGGTTTTAGTGAATTTTTCAAGATTTTAAAATCTCAAATGGAAACCTACTTCAAGAGCTGAGCGGACGAAAGAGAGAGGGGAGAAAGAGAAAAATGAAGAGACAAGATGTGGAAACACAGAGAACGGAGAAGGAGAAAGGAGATTGCCCACGCACTTAGCTCTGAGATGGGTTCGCTCATTAAGAGCTATATTCGGACCTTGATGGCTTAAAAGGTGCACACTCACAGCGGTGACGTCTATTGTTGGATTGCAGAGAATGTCCTGCGCCTGTGTCATCGCCGGCTGGATGGTCCACGGCAGCGTGATGCTTCTCGGTCTCGCCAGAGGGCGCTGCTTTCCCGAGCCGGTGGCGGAACAGTCGGGGTCGAGACCATCACGCTTCGTGTCACCACATGGGGGACCGCTCAGTGGACGCTTGAGAGAGTGCTTTGAACCGAGCCGGATCACCACACCGGACCATGACGTACCGCTGCATGTAAAAAAAGTAAAGGTAAAGTCCGGTACTTGCTATAGCGCTTCTCACATGAGACGGACTGAAAACCAAACGCAGTGGCAGCTGATTGGCATGAGCTAATGACACCACAGCGCACTATGTGGCCATCCACTGCCCGCGTCAGCGAACAATTGGACCCGCGGTCTGCAGCAAGCAGACATATATCATCGCCCGAATCAGCCACACTAGGCTTTAACCCAGTAGCCCGTAAGCCAGTACTCATTTCCTATCCCACGGAAGGTAGGAGGCTGAGTTGACCTAAGCACACAGTAGAACCCAGCTTATCAACTTGCTCAAGGTTGCTTGCAGAATGCAGATGACCGGCAGTGAGAATCGCTGTCAGTGAAAATCACGTATCAAATCACAAATCATATCTTCAAATCGCAGATAATCATTTGCACTTTTTCTAAAATGTTTAGTTTATATACCGGCAAGCTAATCTCACAAAAATCGCAGCTGTTCTGCATAGGCTACATTCTGAATTTTATGCCGAGCATAAGCCAGTGTGTGCAACCTAATAATGGGTATAAAAGAATATTATACAGTTTGTCACTAACTGTCCTTTGCATCCGATGCTAGAGATAGGCATTTTGCCTATTTCTTCAATGCAAAGAATGTCGTCTGTCGCTGGCAATTGAATAAAATTGTAAATATGCCTAGCATCAAAAATTTGTGTGCATTACTTGGAATGATTTCAAAACAAATCATAAGAATTTGAAATCAAATTGGAATCAAATCACATCACGTTTTGTAACCTAAAACAAATCATCACCATTCTTCAAATCAAGTCACTATACGTGATTCAATCACAGGTTAAAAAATAAAAATTAGGTCTAATGATAGTGCATAGCTCATTATAAGAAACTTACCTCAGAGCAACGAAGCGTCACCTGCCGTATGGGATCATAAAAATTTCAAATCAGGCGAACGCGCCCCGCTTCAACCCCAGCCGATTAAGCCGGTGCTCGATTTACCTACCCCGGAGGGATAAAAGGCTGAGTTGACCTAGGCGGCTGACTACATTCCGAAATGCCGTGACGATGAAATGGGTGACTACCTGCCGTTCACCCATCCCGGGCCCGGCGTGATCGGACACAACGCGTCCACCAACCATATCTTTCACGCCACCAACCCACGATTTAAATGAGATCATGATTTAGATCTGCGCACCATTGACTGCTTTCGGCAGCGGGCACAGACGTCGACGAGCTGGCGTCGGACCTCGAGTTTGATCGCTGTCCGGGAGACGGCGACTCGCGCAGCGGACTCAGATGGTTGAAGTTCAGCTGCGAGAAAGCGGTGACCGGCGACACCGTCACTGCAGGATGCTGCAGCGACGGCGAGGATGACTGTAGGTCAAACTGAAGCTTCGATCCACCGTCATCCATCTTCGGCTTCTTAACGACTGCAGAACTCTCTTCGCTGCTAACTGTTTCTGTTCCAGTTTCAGTTCCAGTTCTGAAGTCCTGTAGCTGCATCGGACTGCAGCCGGCGCGCAGTTCGTGCTCGAACTCGAGCAGCTGACCGAGAAAGTTAAAGTTCGGCGAGATGGTCGGCCGCTTGTCTTTGACGTACCTGTAGCAGACAGTCACACCATGCGGCAACGTTTAGAATAGTAAAAGATATTGCAGCAAAAATGCAGTGGCGTAAACAAGAGGGTCTTGGGTACCCGTCCCGTCCAATCATCCAGACAAGACATAAGCACACGTTTAAACTGTACAAGATTTGCCAATTTGGACAGGTGATTCTCAGAAAAATAATTAAAATGGTTGCAACCGGATCTCATATTTTAAAGCTATAATCCATTAAATTCGATTTCTGCCGGGGTTCCGCCCCACACCTCACTGGGGTAGCTCAAAGCGCTCCCTTAGACCTCCTAGCTGGAGAGGAAAGGGAGGAAAAAAGCGAGTGAAGGAAAAAATTATAAGGGGTGAGAAAAACCGAGGGAGAAAAAGAACGGAAATAAACGAATGGCGAAAAGAAAGAAGAGGAAAAGCCGAGGTCCCTAATTCACATCTCTGGGTACGTACGCCACTGCAAAATAATATGCAATAATAACGATGCGATGCGACATGTATGACATTTTTCAAAGACAATATCTGCCAGTCGTGTTTGTTTGCCGCTGTTCAGTTATTCATTTCTGAGCCGACGCATGCGCTACCCAGTTTGAATTCATTATTGTAAACGCCAACAATTACTGCATTTCACAAGGTAGTGTAACAACACAACACAGTGCTTTTGGGACATGGGGTATAAACGACAGCTTTATACCAGACAATACATAACGGAAACACACTGCAGCAATAACACACGACATTACCATTCGTGCAGCAGCACCATACAAGGTAAAACACTTACGATCAAGATAATACTGATAAACAGAAAAGTGAAATTTATACTCTGAAAACCGACCTGTAAGCGTCATCGCAAGTCATGCCGAGGACATGCATGACGTAAGCGATAGCAACTGTGGGAGAGCGCGATATCCCAGCCAAACAGTGGATCAACACGCAGCCGTTAGCTTCACGCACTTTATCTACAAGCGACAGTGACAACGAAAAAATGTATTTCACATTACACTTGCATAGTATGCTTCGAAGTTCTGTTACGAAATTGCGACCTTTTATTGTCATTACGTTAAGACGCATACAGAGCGCTACCCCGGGCTCCGCGACGTTTGGAGGGCCCCGCCGTCGCTCAAAAATATAAAGTGCACCAGAATGCACCATTTTAAATATAAAAGCACGGCAGATCGGCGATCCGAACGCATCAATTTTTACCGGTTTTTTAGATCGCCGATCTGACAGTTTTGGGCATAATTTTATACCTTTAAATCAGCGATCCAAAGAAAGAAGCAGCGGTTGGCACAAGTCGTACCTAATTTTATAAATTCACGAGTAGCTTATACAGCACATTTCAAGCCAAAGACCTATACACTGAAAATATAAAGCACTCCATTCTCTTACTGATATTTAGCTCCGCCAATGGAACGAAATGAATTGGAGGAGATTATGAGATTGGTCGTTCTGTCCGTCGTTGTGTCCGTGTGTCTGTGTACACGAATTAACGGATATATGCACTCTAACGAGCGCCTTTTAGTTAAATTTAAAATTCCTTTGGTTTATATTGTTCGAAATGTACTTCAACAGCCTCGGTTAAAAACTGGACAAACAACGGATGCAAAAGCAAACAGTGGCTCACCTAAGAACTGGAAAGCTTTGTGGAAATACGGTAAAAGTTTTTCCGAGTAGTTGTCATTGATAGGAATGCGCAAAAAGTGTTCGTCCGGTACAAACGGAGGCTTTGGACTCGACGTACTTACGTTCAAAATGTACGTTATTCCATTTTGCTGCAACAAATGTTCAAAACCATAGATGTCAAAACATTGATCTGCAAATTAAAAAAACATCTAACACATGTTTTTTCACTTTTATAAAAAACATTATTAAAAACATGCATAAAAACATTAAACTGCAGATGTTTCTAATCGCTACTTTGTTCGCCATAATACACGCAAAGAATATCTAACTAAAATAATTAAAAACAAAAACCTACCATTTGTAAAGACTAAAAACTGAAATGTACTGAATGTGCAGATCAAAAACAGCTGAACGCAATTTGCCCATGAGAAATAAATCATAATTGTAATTTTGTACGTTTATGTGTTAACAAGAACAAAAAAAAACACAACATTAAAAGCACAAAAGCGTTAAAAAATTTTTAAAAAAACATAAAAATTATACAAAAAACATTTTTAAAAATTACAAACATAAAAACACGTTTTGTAAAACTTTTATTAAAAAACATAAAAATGTAAGTGTAATAGATGTAAATTTATGGTTCAAACGATCCACTGAGCGTATAAAACAAGCAACGGTATACGACGCAATTAATGCTTCTGTACAAAGATAACCAAAAAATGATCGAAAACGAACATGCGTCGAACAAAAAAACCTCTAGATACATTCTTGATTAGAACTCGACCCACAAAAATATGAAATGCTGTAAATTAATGAAATTTGCCCATATGTGCATTGACATTTGACAACATTTATTAATAGGCAACAGCAATGACAACATGCTTCATTTTGCTTCAAAGATTCCCCAAAATCTCCTTTTAGTTATTATTAATATTATCACGTATGTCGTAGTGGTAAGACAACATCAGTCAGTTGAATAAAACAACAGAATCTCCATTGACGTAAATTGTGTAAAACGATTTTTACGCGCGAGAGCTAGCATAGCTACATGTAAAGCGAGTATTCGCTACGGTAATTTTGTCTGTCTGTCCGTCTGTCCCTCTGTCTGTTACAACCCGGTACCGTTTGGAGACCAAGTCAGATAAAGACTTCGGGTTTTCACCGTATGATAGTTCATTGTCTCTAGTATTTTGTGACAACATTTCATGCCACTAAGTACGGGGGTCCCCACGAACGAGGAGGCGAAAGAGGGGCATCCTCCCCCCTTAAAAAGGCGTTATTTTACCGCTATTGGCTCGTCTAACGTGAAAATGATTGCAGATAGGCACAGACATGCTGCTTATCATAACAAGCACTGGCGACAAGCTTCTTAAGAATGTCAACATCGATGACCTTGAATGAATCTGAATCCTCGAAAATAGGGGTTATAGTGAATTTTTCGCGATTACGGGCTGCGACACGCATTTCAAGAGTGAATTGCGCCAAAATGGCTAAAGATAAACCAAGAAAACCTGCGTGCGAAATTTTCAGCATTGAATGTCAATTTCAGCAGTCCACGTCTCGACCCTGTAGGTCCAAGGAGGTCTGCGCACGCGGGTGTCAAAGAGGGGTACTCCTCTAAGAATGGTTATTTATTCGCTGTCGGCTTGTCTAGCGTGAAAATGATTGCAGATAGGCATAGACATGCTGCATATCATAACAAGCACTGGTGACGAGCTTCTAAAAAATGTCAACATCGATAACCTTGAATGACCTTAATCCCTAAAAATAATAGTTTTTAGTGATTTTTTGGCGATTAATGGCCGCAAAAGAGTGAACTGCGACGAAATGGATGGGGATAGACTAAAATTACCTACGAACAAGAACTGCTATAGGTTCTCGAGCGTATCATGAGCATTAGCTCAGATTTCTTGTTATTTTATCGCAAATTACTGAGCACGACTACAGTACTGTACGTCGTTAACGATCGACAAGACGAAAAAAACAACGAATGAAAACGAAAGAATGATCTTATTCGTCGAATAACCGACCAGCATAAAATGTAACATGAAGCCCAGCTGTCGCTAGGATAGGCGACCGTACTGGTTGTCAATGACCCTCAAGGTCATCCAAGGTCATTGAATTTCATTTTATCTGACAGGGCGTATGCAACTTCCTATTAGCGATTAATAGTAACTTATGCCGTATCTCTCACTGTTTCCGAGATATAGCCAGTTTTCTGTTGAGAAACGCTAATTTTTCATACCCGCTCTCCATTCAACTCGAAATTTAAAATGTCCTTTTTGCAGTAAATCGCTGAAATTTCGCATGCCTAGGTTTAAGACACAGGGCTTGGCTTGTATTGGGACTAAGCCTTAGGTCATAGGAAAGTTTTTTTACGAAATGGTGACTGTTTTATTGTCACTACGTTGAAGCGCATACGGAGTGACGTAACTGAACTGAACTGAACTGACACGAGAAAATAAGAAAAACGTTAAGAACCGTTAAAAACCGTGAAAGTAATTTTTAAAAAACATAGTAACGTTTATTACATCTATGGTTTCGCGAGACATTGAATCCAGCTGCGAGCCCAGGAACAGGAATGGCAAGACGCGCGTCGGGCCAACGTTGGAAACCGGTAGACACGGCTGCGACAGCGACGAGCGGTGGGACGGATGCTGACAGCACTGACTCTTCCCATGATGACCTGCGCCGATCACATCACTATGCCTCATCTCTGACGACGTGCACAGCGACTCCGCGAAGCCTCCTTCAACGCACACATAACAGCGACATGCAATCATGCACATTGTGCGAAGAGTAAAAACCGCGATAAATCTGGGGGAAAGAATAGCGGATAGCTATTAGTGATCAACAGCAACCTTCGCCCTCCCTACTCCTCACCGTTTCTAAGATACGGCGACTTAGGCCTATCGGTTCAAAAACGAACATTTTCTTCCCCACCTTTGTTCAACCCCAAATTGGAACATGTTCCCATTTCACTGGATCAACAAAATTTTGCACGCGAAAAGCCATGACAACGAGCTAATAATCGTGTAATAAGCTTTCCGGTTAAAACAAACAGACGGACGGACGACAACCGTACCATAAGCTCGACCGTGACTAGAGTACGGTCGGCTAAAAACGACTGTTGGGCCGCGGACGGATAGAAACGAATGGTCGACGTGTGATGCGTGAGCACAACACAGAATAGCCTATGTGTTGAATCTGAATGCATTCACCACCCTACTGCTGCTGCTGCTGCTGCTGCTGCTGTTATTGTATTCTGCGACGACGTCACGTCTTGCCTGCACCCAGGCCCGTCGAGAGCCACATCGGGGCCCGGGGAATCATTCTCACGAGTCCCCTCTGGGAAGAAAATTTTTAGATTTTTTTTCTTCTTTAAAAGAGCGCATGCATTTTAGTGTACTTTAACCGTATATTTTTAAGAGACGGCAGCTTACTCCCAAACGTCGCGGGGCCCAGGGTAACTTACCCCCCCTCTTTACCCCCACCATCTCGACGGGCCTGCTTGCACCACGGCGCGACAATATCCTTCCAGAGCTCTTCGTCGTCGTACGATTTGACTTAGCTGCAGCAAGCACGTCGGATCAGTGCCAGTGGCTATAACCGCCTGGCTGCTTAGTACTGGCCAGTGACGTCATCGTGCACCTGAGATCACGTGACTCACGTCACAACGGTAAGCCGGTTCCCGGCCTGGTACATATGATCGATTACACTACAAGCGGCGACAGCATCAGAGAGCGACTCACAGACAGACTGATAGACCTGTACAGTACAGCTGCCGCAGCCGGTGTCTACACATCAGCTGCCTCAAGTCTGCATTATGCATTAATGCTCATTCATCTCTGTCCGACGTCCGATAATTTAAAGGCGCGTACAAAGTGACTTAACTGAACTGAACTCAACTGAACATGGTTTAGTTTTTGACGAATTGACCAATCGGCGAGCAGTAATGCATTACGGTAGGCACCGTCTAACGGCGTCGGTGGCCTATGTGACTACGCTCACGTACACGTCAATCAATCACCAATGGGCTCGTCCACCTTACTCACTGGTTAGTTCGTCAAAAACTAAACTGTGTCAGTTCAGTTCATCAACGTCGCTCTGGTTGTTATGAAATTGACCGTAGACTCTAAATAGATCGCGCTTTCATAAAATTCGTGAGTTTCCGCCAAAAATTGTCACCAAAAATACATATTTTATGAGGAGAATACGCTAAATTCAATTTCGACACCCGCCCCAAACCTCTCCTCTTTAACGCCTTTGGCGTCTTGCTTGCTTGTTAGAGTTCCCCACTTCTTTGTCCATAATTTAAGCCTATGTATAAAAGTGCGACTACCTGGTTACAGGTAGGCTATTGATATTCGCGCACGCGCTAATAGTAGACATGTAGGCCTATGATCCAAAACTGTTCACATTTCTCGGTCAGTAACACACCAGGCGCTTCTGTGCCTGCAGCAAACCGGTAATTACGACCTATATTTAACCGGAGACGTTAATTGACTCTATATTATAGAGCTATGCACCATATGCCAAGGCCACTTCCAAATATCAATGTCATTAAAATCCGTTACATTCTGCAGTGTCCAATTTTCATCCAATTTGAGCGATGAATTTTCTCCAATGATCACTGAAAACGCAGAGGTATAACAGACCAACTAAAAAAAACTTCAAGACCGTATGCTTTTAACAGATAAATGGCCACAGTCTTTCCGGGAAATGTGAAGTTTCATGATAGGCCTATTTCCCTATTATTTCACAGCACTTTTTCCCACGATGCAACTAGTTAACCACGCGTGTCACCAACGTAAAAACCCCGGCTCACTGTAAATCTAATATTCAAATATTTATAATAAGCAGGCACTACATGCCTAGCAGAGGCAGTATATGATAATGCAAAACAATGCACTACAAAAATGCACATATGCTAAACCTATATGCAATGCCAAATACACACTGTAGCGTTGCCTAATAAAAAAAACCCAGCTAAGAACAGTTGATATATGTATAAATGTACAAAACATCAGTTTATACGCTTGTTAACGGCAACATTGAAGAACTCGCACATCGGAAACAGCAAAAATCACAAAAGGTGATGTCCGCATCACACTGACTGGGTGTCAGTGTGCTGCTGAATAATATCACGTACGCCTATTGTGCGGGGTTTAGTTGAAACGTTCTATTTGCAGAATGGCTGGAAGCGAGCGGTGCCCAAAAGTAGTGACTTGCAGCATTATCTGTGTACATGCCCCCAATTAACAATTATTTTTCATAAAGCTAGGTTTTAGTACAAAACGTCAATAATGCGTTTACAGTACCAAATATGCTATCGTAAATCAAACGAAATTGCATGAAACGCAATTCTCTTTGAGCGTAGAACTTCGCCACAAAGGTCACAAGAAGTGCGATTTTCCACTGATTTCGTCAATATTTAGTGCAAAAACGGGTATTGATTACCCGGATTTGGAACCGAGTAATAAATTTTGGAACCGGGTCCGGGCACCCGGTTTTTGCTACGAATCACTACTTAAAAGGTGCATTATTCCGCTGCAGCGTGCGGATGAGGCTCTAGCTGTCCAACAGCAGGCGTAATGCCTACGTCGCACCGTCGCGCGGATATCCGCCGCAGGGCGAGTGGACTGAGCGATGCGTGCTCGTGATGACAACACCTGCAGTTGGAGCAGCTGCAGTGGATGGAGTGGGCGTAGCACAGCAGACGCAGACAAGTGCACAGCACCGCAACATATAGCCACGGACGGTCCCCTAAATTCATTAGCATCCTAATGGATTCAGGGGTCCGTGATCTCGCTGCAGAGAAATCTTTGTTCAAACCCAAATTTAAAAACGTTCCCCTTGCATGTGATAGCTGAAATTTCGCATGTGAAGAGCTGAAACATCGGGCAATAAGTTTACCGGTTAGACCTACCGTTTAGCCACAACACAAACGTTACAGACAGATGACAGACGGACGACAGACAGACACATCATAGATTATTCAAGCCTTGACCTAACGGTCGGCCAAAAATGTACCGTTGACGCTTTCATACATCGCCTTTTTGTTTAAGGTGAAGATAATCAATACCTTCAAACATCAAAGAGGACGTCTTCATTACTCTTACAACTTACAATATCTGTACTCTAAAGCAATTTTGCAATAAATTTATTCAATGTTCGCTGGTTTCCAGCGCCTCAGTTTATAATGGATGTCGAAATAATTGGCGAGCGCCAGTCACCTGTCACGTGTCGAAACAACCATATCTTTATTACTGTCCGCGGTAGCGACGACAGTACTGTTTTAGCATCTTCGCTAAGTTGATTGTTTGCTTGTTTTCTCCGTTAACACGACAGCTCATAATTAAGCCGCTGCACTTCGTTTGATGAAATTCTCATAAACATACATGTACATGTCTCGTCTCGACAATCGCAAAAAAACCCTGTTGAATTTCAAGGTCATAAGTCAAAGAGTCAGATTTTCGGATATTTTACCACTGCGACATAGAATCTTGCTACTACTGCAGAAAGGCTTACCTAGGCTGATAACTACTGGCAAACGCTGTCGTCATTGCTATAAATATCGCAGCATGCCACGGCGGCTACCGCGGACAACCTTAACCTGGCGCGAGTTCGACCTCAAAACATCATGAAGCGGACCGACCCACAAGTCCGCCGATCCGCTGAAAGCAGACCGAAATGTTCGCAGTTCAGTACGCGCACCGGTCACGGTCAATTGAACATTCTCGTCCGGCCTAGAACAAATGCACTGTCGGATCGATAGCCAGCTCCGGCGTGTGATCAATAATGACGCCTGGGTTCCAACCGCGTGACGTCACTCGTGACGTAATCGTGCACCCCGCGCACGTGTGTGCGGTTCGTGATAGTATGCATTAGCGGTTTCAGGAAGGGGCAAAGAGGTGCTCCCCCTATTGACTAGATAAATTTTTATAAGCAAGTATGCTTACAATTTTTGCACAAAATGCATTATTTCGGCATGTACCCCACACGCCACTCCTCGTCCTCGGTGTCCTTGGCGTTTTTTACTTTAAATTTTATTGTATTGTATTGTATCCCATGTAGTGACGCCTTTGACGTCTCCCCTCCCCTATTCAACAAGTAATTTGAGCAAAGCTCACGTGACGCGCGATAGCAGCGGTCCTGCCACTTTGGCAATCAGTGTAGGCCTACAGCAATAAGATATAAAACATAAGTGCGTACAGTTGTTAACGGCAACATTCAAGGACTTGCACATTGAAGACAGCAAAAATTGCAACAAGTGATATTGCCCGCATCACACTGACTGTGTGTCAATGTGCTGCTGAATAATATCACCTTCATTGGCAGCATACGATGGCCCAACCAGGGCCGGATTAACCGATATGCCAAGTATGCCACTGCAATGGGCCCCAGCGCCAGGGAGCCCCCGTGGCGGCAAAAATTACTTTTTCATATCAGTATTAGTTTGGTGACTGTAACTTTGTGTGCCCGTTGCTTTCCAAAAATCTCTAACCTATTCGTCTCCAGATTTAACTGGTGTAGAAATATACTTCATAGTTCTCTTAATCGCACTTTAGGATGGCTGTGTTACAGTTGAAGTTGATAGTAAGCCTAAATAAAAAAAGCGACGGCGGCAGCTATTTTATGCAGCGAGGAAACATCGTGGCTTCCCAACGAATATAGCCATCGGAACAAAAATTCGATACCCTCATTTTTGGACGAACGTTACGCCGCTGCCGATAGAGCACTTCATAACGCTGCACAATAATAACGGCTTAAACGCTAAAAATTTCGAACATATAGACATTACCAACAATAATCTGAGCAAAGCTCACGTGACCCGCGACAGTATCGGTGCTGCCATGTGTGGAATCAGTGTACAACGCGCAATAGATTAATATAATGCGTTCTGAAGGGTAAACCCTTACCCAAATTTGCCTTTGCCGTACAGAAAACTTTTTGAACCCAGCAGGTCAAAACTCAACTGGTAAAAAATCTACGTTTTGTGCTAAAAAATATTCGTGTGCATGTTATCCTGGTCTATTCCCATTCCATGCAGTAATTTCGGCACAGTCCAATGTTGAACTAGGCCTATGTGTCGCAACCTGAAACCGCAAAAAATAAAAAGCCCAGCTGTCACTAGGGAAGGCGCGCTACAGCCCACACAGTTCTTGTTGCAGTATTGGCCTTCAAAGTCATCCAAGGTCAATATTTTTCCTGTAATTTGATAGGCAATATGCGACTTTCTATTAGTAATTAATAAATAACTTTGGCTCTATCTTTCACCGTCTTTGAGATAAGACCAGTTTTACATTGAAAATGCACATCTTCCTACCCTCTTCCATTCAACGCCATATTTGAAAATGTTTCCATAGCACTGCATCCCGCAAATTTTGTACACAGCAAGCCGCAACAAAAAGCTAATTATTCCTGTAAAAGTTTTCTCTTATGACCTATACCTGTTAGCCAGAGTACATTCGTTACATACAGACGGGCGGACGGAAGACAGACGACAACGATACCAAGGAAGCCGTACAGCCTAGCTGTATAGCGCATCAAAAATCACAAAACCCGCTTTTTAAATTTCAAGGTCGTTTAAGGTCATCAGTGTAGGTGCCACATAAAAGCAATGGATGTGAAGATAAGTAGCAAATATGTGTCTCTATCTGCAACCATTTTTACGCTAAATTAGTGAATAGCAGCAGAAATTGTGCAACTTTTTAAGCGATACCCAAATTTGACACCCTTAAAAAGGCATCAAAAGTTTTTATACGTTACATGCAGAGTATAGCCCGTTAAGTACAAAAATGAAGTGTCATTTTTTGTCATAACTAAGAAACCGACAACACGTTTGAAAATTGTAGGTCACTACAGACAAGTTGTGAAAAGTCAAACGAATGCTTTTAAGAAGCCGTACAAAAACTAGCAAAGCTTTACTTGCGAAAGGAACGGGGCCCCCCGTTGTCGCATGGCATTGGGCCCCCTGAAGGTTAATCCCAACCCCGAAAATCCCTCTATGGACGCAAAGATCTCGCAGATATTTGTAGCAGAAGCCGAGTTATAGCCCATTTTGTCCTAAATTTCGTTGCCATGGCAACCAGGGAGAGTCCATGGTAAATTTGAATGACACCGTTTGATTGGCCGACCCCGAAAATCATACACTAAAACCAAAAATTACGACTTTATCTTATACACACCCAAAGTTATGACCGTTTAAAAATTGCTTAATTTTCCCCATAGGCGCCATTGTAATTTTTTTCGAATTATTTGAATAAATACTTTAAAAATAATCTCAAATTTTTTTAACCCTGAAAGTTTTGAGGCCACGTCGTTTGAGCCATCGCGCGTAAAAATCCCCTAAGGGGTCTGACCTGTAAGTGCGTTGAAGAAAAAAAAGGTAGACGTATTGCCAAAAATTTCTGCGTATATTTCACCCATTTACGGAAAAGCCCCCTTGGGTGGATTCGCATGAAATTCCGCACGACGGATCCCTTCGCCAACGTAATGAACCGTGCCAAATTTTACCTCAATCCGGTCAGGGGTGTCGATTTAGTGGGGGGTCGAATTTATGGCTTTCCCATAGGAAAGAAAAGTCGCCGTTAATCAATCAATCAATCAATCTTTATTTTGTCCAATAAAACAATTTAAAACATGCAAATGACAATGCAGTAGGACCGGACAGTGAGACTAAAAGTACTGAACACTGCCCTTGATGCACAAGTACAGTCAGATAAATCCATAAGTTCTAAAGTTAGAACAAACAAATACCAACACAAGGTAGTAAAAACAACGACCAGGACAGTTGAAAAACAGGTTAAACAGAGCCAATACAGTAAGCAGAGAGATCCACAGTATTTATTGATCGTTTGAATGCTATCAAGGTGGAAAAATT
>Ga0056128_1003888_pt1 | contig 18568 bp, 12 predicted proteins | sample WorMetLIZISLAND2_FD_71113 | JGI IMG/M metagenome (GOLD analysis project Ga0056128, IMG submission 71113) | Marine gutless worms symbiont microbial communities from Max Planck institute for Marine Microbiology, Germany - Olavius geniculatus... ... | reverse complement strand
TGCAAAGTGGCGGAGACTGCTACACGCAAAGTTGCCGAACATCCGGACAGATATTGCTTCACAGAGGCTGAAGTAGGTGTATTGCTACTAATGCTACTACTACTACTACTACTACTACTATTACTACTACGATGACCTGCTGTTAGTACTACTGCTGCTGCTGCAACTGTTACTACTACATTGGTAGAGTGATTGGGGCTGAGAACACAGTGGTAATAATTAACTTATTGTGACTGATATTGCTTTGTCAAGGCTGAAGTTAGTCTCTAAGTGAGTGTGGTATCATATATTCTGCTTGAAATGTAATGTATTGCTGCATATTATTATACTTTAGTAGACTCTACTCTGTACCGACAACAGGACACATTTTATCTAATCTTAAAACTATTCAGTATAGCACCAGCAATTGTCACATTGTCACTGTGAATGAGAAGCTCTGTGATGGCACCAACCTGTCCTGGATGCGGTAGGCTGAAGTGAACGGTTTAGTTTGTGTCCGGATTTGAATGTGCCGTTGTGTCTAGAATACCAGCAGCTCTGGTGTTCGCAAACAGTTCATTCTATAGAGTCGGAGCAGTTGTGGGGAAAGAATGGGACGATGATGCAGTAGAGCTGATACAGAAGTAGATTGGCTGCGAATGAACATAAATTTCCGTTAGGCTGGTATTCTCTTAGAAAGTTGCCCACGTACACCAGTTGCCCAAGCTTCTTTGCTAATGCTAATTAGCGTCTCAGCTAATTAGCTACAACAACGATATTACTGCCGCTACTACTGCTTCGGCATTGATAGACTGTTGTGTATGGTGCATATTAGGAGCACATTTATCAGCTGATGAAGAACGATAGTTACAGCCGATACATTCGTTCCGACATGTACAAAGAATTTCTCTCCGGAACCAAGAAGAAGGTTTGTAAACTCAACATCATGCTGTTAACAGCTCAGTACAGAGAATCAGGCAACAACCAAGAAGAAGACAGACATCAGATCGAGCTAACATAATAGTTGGCAGACGTCACCTGTCAGTACACAATGAACGTTGATTGTGTTAAACAGCTCTAACAAAAAAAAAAAACAGACTGTCTGAAACTTCAGTGCCCATCAATAAAAATAGGTGGTACTTTATTTGTTTGTTTAGTTCGCAAATGCTGGAAATAATGCTGTGCTGGAAATTGCATGTTTCTGGATTACAATCAGTTTCATCAGATTTGATCGAGAAACTAGAAAAATATGTCATCCCAGTGCTGACATATGCGGCCATGGTCTGACTTTGCAGCCTTAAGTCTGACATTTGCTTTTGACTTTTTGAGTTAAAAATTGGCACATCAGTTACTGTTACCCTGGGGAACGTTTATATTAATTTCGGTTTTTCTATACTTTTTCGTTCTGATGTTAGGAACCCATATGGGCAGATGTGGATGGATTTACCGACTGTCAGGGCCCATTATGCGATTTATTAGGAAGTCCATGCAATAAACGTCACCATTTTGAGTTTTTCACCAGGTAGACAGTTTTATTTATTTGTTTATTTATTTTTGTATACATGTGTTTGTAAGAGTTTTTTTTATTTGGTCTGTAGCCGGCGCGCTCCATCATTCCCAAACTGCCAAGCCTGAGCATGGGCACAAGTGTAGTTGGTGCGGCATCGTGATGTGTCGTGCACCTAGCACTGTATCTGCACTGCGCTGCACCGTCTTGCACCGCACTGCACTGCACCGTCCTCATGTGTGTCGAGACCTTTGTGCATACCATTAGCACTGCACCACAACTGATTTTGACCTATTGTTTTGTAGACCGGTTATATGTATCATATGTGTGTAATTGCTTCTAAGTTCTACCGCTGCGTTCAGTTTTACCTGTCACCTGATCGTTGCTCGTGCATGCTTACATACCTGTATAGTGATTAGCACCTAGAATCAAGACTTTGAGGGGGGTAGGAGATGGGGAGAGTATGTCTTCTTCTCTACTTAACTAGGAGGTCTTTGAGCACTGCAAGCTCACCGTCCAAGGCATGGGATCGAGCTTCGGCTGCCAATGCGTTTATGTGAATTTTTAGCTTCTGATGAAAAACGCTTCTTATAGCAGCAGTTTTTGTTATTTTTAGTATTATAATGTATAAAAGTTTTTACTATTGTTAGTGTACGATTAAGTATCAAAATTGTACAAAATTTTTGCAAATTGTTGAGGAGCTGATTCCAGATATTATTTGAAGCCTTTGCAGTGATGCTGGGCAAATAATACCATTATGGCGATTGTTCACACTGCCCTGTGATTTGGCACCTAATCCGCTTAGTCTGGTCAGTATGTTGACGGTGATTATATTTCACATCCTCACAGATACATTAGTAGTAATTCATTGAACGTTTTAAATTTGTTGTGTTGATTGCTATTACTTTCAAATTTTTTATTTTGTCTTACTCAGTTATTTTAATAGGCTTATTTTCTCCCAAGTGTCAGCATAGTGGCATATTTTATCACAGACAGACATTAGCAGAGATTAATTTTCAATAGCCATAATTATTATCATATTATATGTTGAAATAATTTCACAGTACAGCAGACAGCAGTTTCAGTATGACAACGAATGAATGAACGAAGTAATTACATTTTAAACGATAACTTACTCACTGAATTTGATATTATCCAGTTGCTTCTGCAAACATTTAAAACACTTATGGACTCAGCATAGATTTTTTTCAGATAGGCAGTTGCAGATAGGGCCTACAGTTTTTGAGTGATGTGCATATGTGACTGTGGAAATGAATGTGTGAAACTGATGAGTCTTTTTATGCGTCACTCTGTGGCTTGTTGTTTAAGATACCGTTCCGTGTTTATGTGCTAGCTGGAGAGAATTATTTTCTATGATGACTTAAGTTATGCTTGCAGCAACTGTGCTGTGCTATTTATGGCTAATCTTGGTGTTTATAATATTTCTTGAGATCAGTAAACCACCATTGGTGGTTGTTTGCCACACACACAGTATCACATGTTTCCAGTTTGTTTTCAATACATTTTGCTGAATTTTTTCTTATCTACATGATTTTCAGTCTATTTATACCTATATTTTTTTATAATTTATGCTATATTGTTTATAATTTACGCTGTGCTGTTAGGCCCCCTGTCCTCCAATAGACAGCATTATGACATTGATGACTGTCTGAAGGATAACAACGAAGATTATTAGAACTGCCATTATCATTACATATGCACAATTATAATTGGCAGTTCTTACAATTTTAGATTTAGGTCGTTTTTTTGTGTTTTGTGTTTCATAAAGGTTAAACTTTCTGTAAAGGTTAAACTTTTTGTTTTGTTATTATGTGTATGTGCAATTTTGCCCACAAAGGCCATCCCTGAAATGACTTACGCTGTGTCGGGCAGGACGTAAAACCCTACTCAATCACTCACTCACTCACTCACTGTGTTTTATTCGTCCTTCATCATCACTGTGTTATTAGCTGTGGTTATTGTCCATAGGATAAGATGCAAGAATATCAGAACAGTTTAGTACTGTAACTTATGCATTTTTTCTGTTGTATTATTATTTTCTTATTATGTGTTGTGTATTGTGTATATATACTAGTTCCTACTGGTTTATCTTGGTTTTGGTTTTCTATTTGTTATAAAATTACGCTTGTATAATTTTATGGCTTTTATCACTATATTTTGGTTTGATTTGGATCATATTATTTGTTGTAGTGTGTGTCATTACTGTCCACAGTAGCGACGACAGTATTGTTTTTAGCATCGTCGCTAAGTTTTTGCGTTTCTCTATTTCTTCGTTATCACGATATTGAAACGTTGCACTTAGCTTGATGAAATGTTGCATGAACAAATACGACGTACCTCGTCCGCGGTAACCTCTTGGACTCTATGGATTTTCCAGTTTTTCACCATTTCGAGATAGAGCGGAAAAATTTGCTAGCACTATTACTGAAAAAGTTACGGATGTATTTGCCTTAAATTTTCAGGGAAGGTTACACTTGGCAAAATGCTGCTGGCACAGTCCCATCTGGACATAATCCCCCAGACAAAATCTCCGTAATCACAAACCTGTTGGTAGGTGTAAAATGGTCAAAAGACCCTTAGGACATAATTTTTCCTGTTCAAAATTCTCCGGACATAATCTTACCTGGATTCATGAAATTTTGCACAAACATGGACAGTACTGAGCCTCGAACAAGGCTTGCCCAGTGCCCATTTAGTTCATAATATCATTATAGTGTAAGAATAAGCCTAGGCAGTTCTTAAACGTGTGCTGGGCTTAGACCTGTTTCTGTTTTTTTCTGTGTTCTGTTATCATTTGTTTTATCGGTTTTACTTTTTGTGTATTTGTCGTTGTTTGTTTTTTGTTTGGTTGTCAGCACTGGTGCAAGTGAATGTCTGGAAGGGAAGACTCTTTTTCTCAATACTAGATTGAATTCACTCTTTGGAGTCGTTTTATGTATTGTTGACTGGGAGGGATGTAAAACTACTTATTTACTCAGTTGCTCACACGAGAAGAAAACAAATTCAGTGAAACATAGCGCACACACAGCCAGTGCTTAATCAGTAGAAGAAGAAATGGGCCTACTATATTTAGATATTCACGTAGAAAATTCCTCTTACTAGGCGCTTCTTAGACTATGGGGTCTTGAGGCTGCTGCGTGTATGTAGCTGTGATGGAGCTCTGCCAAAACGGGTTTTGGTGCATTTGAGGTTGAGAAACGCATTTGGTGCATATATCACTTTGGTGTTTTTGACATTTTCAATTTTGCAAATGGCAGCATACCGCAGTTGTGAACTTGTGACAATAAAAACTGCTGGTACGCTGTACGAAAAAAATATATTACACAAATTAAGTATACAGACAAACGACAGTACAGAAGCTTGCGACATATTCAGAGGAACGGCCGCCTTCCCCTGCCCTATTGACTGCATGCATTTTATAACCAAGTGAAAATTTTGCACAAAAATGTTTTATTTTATTATTTCTGCATAAAAATTTTTAAAAAACCGAAGTGCACAGAGATACCCTTTATTCTTCTGCCCCTCCCCTATTCCAAAATTCTGGATCCGCCATTGTATTCCAGTACAATGAGCTGAATACCAAACATAATCTGCACTGATCACGCCAAATAAAAAGAGCAAACGACTTAAAACAGCACCATAACAGTCTATTATTGCCATTTAATGTCAATACGTCAAAACAAATAAAACAGAAGGTAGCATACTTTATTAATGTATGTTTCTATTTCTAACGTTTCTGTTTTTTTCCACAAAAACGCGTTGTAAGTTTTTCTTGTTGTTTGACGTTTATTACAGCTGTCGTTTTTATGGGATCAGTTTTTTTTGGAAAATGAGTAAAGTAGAAACTGTTGGCCCAATGCCGACATCTTGAGGCCGTCCGCCTGACCTGCGACCTTTCGATTCTTTGAGCTGAAAATTGATACACCGGTTACATCTACGTACAAAACGGACGGACAGACGTGCAAGACGTATTGCGGCGTATTAAGACATCTGCATAATAAGGGTCAGAGCGTTTATCAATGCTCTAGCCGACTTACGACCGAAGAGAAGAAGCCTAAATAATTATATGATTAATCGTAAGCGCCTAGTCTAAAAATGTGAGAACGAACGAAGTTCAATGAAGAAACCGGTGAAGTGTCATCAAAAATTGAGGAAGTAAGCCTACTGTATTAAGCGGTTGGCTAACAAAGCTGCAGCTTGGGCCACGGATATTTAAAGAGCCCCCTATTCATGCAGGGTATGCTGTCCACTGCCCAGGCCTATGTCATATGTCAGGCTAAAAACTAGCGAGTTGTTTCGCAGAAACTTTTGAATATTTTATCACCAAAACTTTCTTTACAGCGCAAGTGCCGCAATTGTACCACAAACGAGATCCGCTGGAGGAGCTAACACCGAACCACAAACCACAAGCTTCCTTCAGGATTATGGTGGTGGGGACCTGGAAGGGAGGAGAGGGGAAAAGGGAAAGGGAAAAGAAGATGGCGGAGAAAAAAGTAATTGAGCTAACATGCGTAATTCAGCTTGTGGCATGTCAGTCTCAATATTGAGCAGACCGAGAGGATGCAGAAATGGGCTCCATAACTCCGTACAGTCCAACAAAACAACGCGGCGCAGCATTTTACAAGCGGTGCTCGAGGACGAGGACAGTTCTCGAGAACGGAGGACCCCATCCGTGACTGTTGTGTTTGAACTATGCGTGCAGAGTAAGCGGAACTTTGCCAGTGAAGTGAGACGCCTGCGTGAACTGAGTCGTGCGGCTACAGCGGCTGCGAGTGCAGCCGGAGGCTTGCCTGCACTGATGCACGGTACTGCAGCTGCCGCGCACACCGCCATCCACGCATCACTTCTACCGTCGCTAGCTGCTACGTCACGACTGTCTGACTAGATAGCTATTAGCCAATCAATCAGTCTGTCAATCATTTCTTTCTATTCCACGGCCACACTCGTGCTGTCTATCTCTGGCACTATGTTTGCGGTGGTATAACGGGTTGATATTTCTACTGATGCAATCAAGCGTGGACAAGCGAACGATGGCGTAGACTACTCGACCGACTGTCGACGACCGTGGAGTAAGCGTTGGTTAAACAACTGTCTGGACTGTATAAGTGCATTTAACACTCACTTATCCAACTCCAGACAGTGGCTTGACATACTTGCAGCTAATCATATCACCAATCAATCAGTCCAGGTGTGTTGATTATTGTGTTTCTACCTGTCTGTGTATCGTATGCGTAGGCCTACTTCTGTAATAGTCGCAATAACTAATTATATCGCATCGCTTATTCTCGTTCAGTGATTGACAGATAGACGTGACGTGTGAGAACTCCCCGCCCTACAATTTTAAGATGTTGGAAAGTTTTCATCTAGTCCTATAAGTTCGACTTAGCAGCGTTCTACATTCGTGATATTTTCGTCGAATGTTCAGCTATACTGTAAATTAGATAGGACCAAATTCGAAAGTTGAGTGTTACTAAAATAAGAGGTAAGCCTACTGTGGTGTCTACGTCTCCGAATATTCTTCCAAAATTGATTTTAAGGCTTTGTCAACAATACGAATTTTGAGGAAAAAAATGGGAAGTAATGCTTTCACTGGGACTATATCTATATTTTGTTTGGGGAATGGGGCAGTTGTACTAATTTTGCTGTATGAAATTTGCAACTGTCTGGCAGAAAATTGCAGTTTCCACGACGCCGCTGACGTCACATTAATACCAAACATTAATACCAAAATATCAAATCAAACGACGTTCGCTATAACAGCTTCAACACGTTCATAATGTCTCTTACTTATTTACACTGTGAGTCACAGTAAATAGGGCCTAAACAGCAAATCGTGTTAAATTGCTAGACTAATAACAATTAGCCAGTTCACTGACATTTGCATCATACATTTCGTGGGATTTTTTAATATATTGTTACTGCAAACTTCCTCGACAGTTTATCACTGAAAGAATTTTGACTCGCTCAAATCTCGGTAATCTAATTTTTTTCTGACTCACGGTGTATATCATTGATTGAAGGCTAATAAAGTCGCACCATTGGTTTATCTTTTACACTTCACTTGCTTTCAGACATGATTCCATATCTTAGGGTCTAATTATTTTTGTAGTCGTGTTCGTTTTTTTATTCCTCATTATTTAGTTAGTTTCTTGTATAATCATAATGATTGCGTGCAACGTGTTCTGTTCCAAGCGTTCATGTGATGTGGATAGTATATAATATTTGTAATAGATATTCGGTGTTTAGTTGTGTGCGATGGATGTGGACAAAAATACCCTAATTTCTGTCTTCTTTCGTTACAGCATTACCACGCTCAACGCAACAGCAAACTACACCGTGTCTCAAAAAGCAGCCACTTTTATGTTTTAAACAGCTTTGTAAAACATTGGGCGATTTTAATGATTTTTGGCATGCAGCATCAGAAAAACATTGACGCAAATAACTATAACATAACTATGACTATAACTATGTCATCGGACTTGTTTTTAAAATCTCCAGTTTTTAGATGTTGGCGAAGTAGTTTGTTTTAGCCTTTTTTTAATCTTTGTGTTTGTGTGTGTTTTGTGTGTTCATGGGCCTCGAGCCTGCTATTGAAGACAAATAAATAATAAATAAATATAATGTTATCTACCTCATTTTAATACTGTCGCTACACAACCTTGTGTAAACGACCGAACTATGACTTTTAAATTTTGCAACGTAGTGTAGCGACAATGTCAAGGTGAGCTAGGCAAAACAAGAGTCATTTGCGTCAAGTTTCTTTTTGACGTTGCATGCCAAAATTATTAAAATCGGCCAATGTGCTTCACGGAACTGTTCAAAAAAGAAAAGTGGCTTTTTAGACACGGTGTATAAAAGGCGCCGCCCAACTGCTGTAGTGAACGGGAAGGGATTTATTTATGTTTACAATCGTGCTTTAGGTAATGTCGCACACTAACACTGGTACCGAAAAAAATAAGTACTGTATAGAATTATGCCGAACAGACGAGGCATTCCACCCAAAATTTGAGCATGGTCCCCATTGTTCTGCCAGAACTAGGTCGCCATCGTAGGGGCCCAAAAAGTGATGAAGACCGTAGCCGTAACCCAGTCTACAGGGCCACGATTGTGCATCAACGTACTGAGACAGTTAGATAGACGGGCGGACGGACGGACAAATTACTACGGCAATACCACGCTTTGCGCTGTGTTAATCGCATTGATCTGTTGTTAGCAATGGCTTCAAAATTATTGTTGTGTTTGTTGTTGGAGGAGGTTGTATTGTGTACATCTGACATAAGCTCAGTATTAAATTGCGCATTTATTGCATGGCATTGTGATTAACATCGTTTATTGTTTACTGGAGGATAGGCCTACCGATGGCCCAAAAAATGACACCGCTTTCAACTATGCGTTGATATAGGTAATAAACTTACGACAAACTGCAGTACACCAGGCAAAATACTGTTTGAACAACTTTAAGATTTGCTAATAATAATTTTCACGGCTTAAATGTGCTTATTTATTGGAAAACATTTTCAGAATTTTCTCGGAACCCCTGCCGTGTTTCTTTACACGTAGACTGTGAACCAAACAGCGTTTATCGATGGACTAATTCGTTAGTTACCGTGACGAAATTAGGTGCTGATTTACACAAAAACGAAGCTTGTCAACATCGGCTGACTAAGAACGACGTCAGTTAATAAAAATGTTGCGCGAGGAACAAAAAACTGCAGATATAATGCATCTAAAGCTCAAATACCAAAAAGTGTCACTTCTTGGTGCACCCTGAAAGTCATTCTTAAACTTAGGCCTATGGGCTACACCACGATTCCGTGTAAGTAGGCATAAATCGCAAAAAAGACGAACGACCATATTTTCTCTAAACATCGACGTATTTCCGATATTTTTTGCTGGTAAATTCAGTCCTGCTACGCCGTTTCATGCGGAGTCTACGTTAACATTACCTTGTAAAATACTTATATCACATATCGTGCCTGGAGCACTTTTTGGTATAAAGCGATACACTTTAAAAAAATCTGACTGCTAGTGAAATAATTTTGAAAATTTGTAAATATAATTATGACAACAATAAATGGACAAAAGTATAACAACTGTTTTTTTGACTCACGGTGTAGGTTTGAGAGGAGTAGTTAATTTCCTGCTTTAACTCAAATTGTTCTGTTCATTATCTAACATAGCTTAATATTATAAAGTATAAGTTAACTGTATACATTAGAGTTTAGTATGTTTTTGCTATTGTCAAAAATATGTCTTACGCTAAGAAGTTTATGGGAAGAGGCACCCCAATTTCTGACGCAAATTTTCAGCTGTAATTAATAACATATTTTGAAAGAATATAAGACCTATGTTAATGCTCAACGTGTTTTGACCTATAGGACAGGGCGTTTTAAAAGAAAAATAACAAAAAATGTAGGGCGACATTTTAAGGCGTGTAAAGATTGACAGAAATGATATAAAGTTTAGTCCTGTTTTTTTCTATTTCTTAAACGCAGCTGAACTGAACTGAAACCAATTATGCCGGAGTTAGGCTATTTTTATACAGTAGAGCCTAAATAATGCTAAATAAAAGACGACATATCTGCGAGTCCAATACTCGTTGTAAAGTGTTATAGGACTTTTTTTAAACATTATGCTCTATATAAATTCACGTTTACTTAACTTAATTCCTTACTCATTTACTCGTTCGTTTTAAAGCCTATGTACTAAAAATTCAAGGTACTAAAAATGCCAAACAAAACTTTTTTGTTTTCATGTGCCTTTTCTCTTCGTCAATTTTTCTTCAGTGGATTTTTAATGGTCATACCAAATAGGCCTGACTAACTGATGACTAGAATCGCTTTATGTAGCCTACAATGTCAAAAGTAGCATTTTTCAGGGAGGGAAATATGCTAATTGCCCACGTTTGCGAACGTCCATAAGGTCAGCTTATGCACAAATAATTGCATTGCACGCTAATGACATGTCAGTCTCCACTGCCTCTGCATTTTAACTTGCATGCAGCCACGTCCAAAACATTTCCAAACGTCCTGCAACGCATTGGAAAATGTTTTTTTCGTGGTGATAATAAAACACAAAATCTGCAAAAAGGATTAATTACATATCTACACGTAACGACGGCCTTAGACCTATAAAATGCGTGCCTCAAAGCACAGTTCATACGGACCGTGATTGCAACTTGCAACATTTACATGTAACTACCGTACGCTGCGTCCGGTAAAAACCGACCCTCTAAACATCGTGCAATAAAAATGTCAAACCTAAACGAATTTCAGTAAAGTTTCGTTCACTCAATTTACAATAAATTGCTGATGTGATTACTGAATTTCGTTGGAAAATATTATTTCTTGCCAAAATTATTAAATGTTGAATTTCGATAACAAAATATCGCCGTTACCAATATGGTGTTACGTAAGTAAACCCCTATGTACATTTGCGTAACTTTAACAAACAACATTTGATTCTGGCAAAATTTTTACATCAACAATGCGTCATCTGTTCTCAATCACGATGCCAAATTTTAGTTAAATCTATCTATGTAAACAATAGTTACAGTGGTTTTTCTGAGGTCGCCTCAAAACGTGAAGTGTCCTGCAGTATTAGGCAACCGTTTGTTTAATCGTGACAGTGTCCACGGCTTGCTGGGAAATTCCGCGATAAACTTTCCAGCAACATACCCTTTCTCTTATCTCAACAGTTTAATTAAAACACGATCGTCTGCAGAAAACACCATTTTTTATTGTTTACGTTATTTTGATTGCATAAACAAAGGTCAACGTTTGAGCGACTGCAGTATGTAACGCCATATTGGTAACAGAGATATCTTGTTATCGATAATCAACATTTAATAACTTTAGAAAGAAATAATATTTTTCAACAAAATTTGACAGTCGCTTTAAAAATTTATTGAAAATTAGGTCTACGAGGCTTTGTTCAAATTCGTTCAGATTTGACTATTTCATTGCACGACGTCTAGGAGGTGAGTTTTCTGCCGGACACAGTGTAGATAGTATAGGCCTACAGGTTACAACAATATTATTAAGCAAAAACATGCTGATTGAGTGATTGTGGCAATTATGTCAAAAACAAAAGCATATGTTCATGAAAATCGGCGGCGAAGAAATAATAAGTACACGTAGAAAAACATCAAATGAATGCAATTATGTATTATTATGCTGCAGCTTGAGCTTTGATTTAGTAGTCACAATCGCACGTAGGCTATAGGCCTAATGTACATGTACGTCGATAGGCCTTTACTATGTTGGGCGAGATTCGCACCCTGTGCCGTTCTCTTCCGCATTGTTTTTAATAACAACAGTTAAAATGTTACAACAAAAACAATATATGTAACAATACCCGGTACTTACAAACTTCTTAAGCCTGCAGAAAATGTTTAACCGCAATTTATTTTTCACATTTTCGCGACTTTTCCTCCAATTTCTCACTTCCAGTGTCATATACACGGTATGCCCGGACTGTTGGCGTTGTCCTTCGAACGCACCCAAGAAGCAATGGAAAGACTATTCATAATAGGTTGCTGCCGACGTCCAGACGCATCTACTCAGGCGCCTCTATCGTGACCCCTTGACGACGGCCGCCAACACGACAGCTGAGCGCGGGGTTATGGTACGACATCACCAGCATCAACCGACGCCATGTTGAGTCTAGCGATGACATGAGCGTCGTTCGATAAGCGTCGATCCGATCCGATCCGATCCAGTTGGAAGAAAATCCATTCCCAAAAAGAAATCGAGCCCAAATCCCCACCTGGGGCTGCGTCCGCGGAGTCCCATGTGGACTTTTGTCCCAAACCCCCAACGTGCCCCCAAAGTTGCAAACAGATGGACGACTATGTTGCGGGACGTTAAGGTGAGTTATACCTTGTTTACACGATCGAACAAACATCGAGTTGGCTCGTCTAGCTATCATATAGCCAGCTCGTCGAGCCAGCTTGATCGTGTAAACGGGATATTAAGCGTGAGACGCGACGGGAGACAGATCGGTACCAGGCTGCCACGAGTACGGAGGTGGGGTAAACCGTGAGTCATCGCCAGCCGGGTATGAGTCATCAGAACGCGGGCTATTGTCAATGGTGCCATCCTGCTCAAAACTGACGGCTTTATTCATCGCCAGTTTAAACTTGTCGTCCTTATTCTTATGCGCATCATCATCACCATCATCATCATATCCGTCATTCAGGTGCAGAGGCCCCTCAGGCAAGCCTCGTCGTCGTGTGGGGTCCGTGCTGGCTGGTGCTTGGCTCTGTGTGTGGTCTAAACGTTTCTTCTCAGGTCTCGGTAGTGTTTTGATGATCGCAAGGTCATTCTCGAGTGTCGTCTCTCCGATAGCCGGTAGATGTAGCACGAACTCCGGCGACTCCAAGCCATCCGGTTTAATCAGCCAAGCCGTCGAGTCGATGCTTCCCTTTAACAATTAAATCAAGTCAAATATTACGTCTTTAGTGGCCATTAAACAATTAACTGGCAGAGCGCAACTGAACACGTGGCATTCAAAAGACCACAATCAAAGACAGTAGCCTAACCACTACTAAAACAACAATAAATGCATAGGACCTATGATAAAATTGCAGCCAGTCAGATGAGACTTGCGGCCCAGAAGCTGCCTATTGTCTCTTCAGGATACTTTTCTGTCTCATAGATTGTCATTTTCAGCTGCAGGCAGAGATAGAAGAGTTTGCAAAACATGCTGCTGCTTTATATATTGACATAACGTAACGACTGATGACGACTTTTAATGGGCCCCTAATTGTTCTTATTAGAGCTGCGGAAATTGTCCACTAATCATGGGATTAGGCCTAAATATTAAAATGTTAACGCTTAAAAAATGACCGGTTAAATTTTTGACAAAAGTCACACCGCTAAGAGAGCATCATAAAGTAGGCTTATATATACACAATGTGTACATACAGGGTGTGCCAAAAAATGGCCCAACTTTTTTTGTCAGAACTTCGTCAAACTCCACCAAATTTGATAATTTTTGGCAAACTAATAGCCAAGACGATAGAATTATGTAAGGCATACTCAGTGTCCACCTCGCATAATTTATGTTAACGCACTACCGTGTAAAACGCAGGTATTATTATTATCAGATTGCTCACTTGTGCATTTTCAATTCCACAAAGGATACCTGGGATTTAATAATTTTGTGGTATTAAACATTTTATGTTAAAAAGAGCGCACAACAAAATAACTGATTAATGAGCTTAAAACACATTTTGTCCATGAATGAGTGTTGTGCATTTTGATCAGTTGATCGTTAGTGCCGCTGTCAGCCATGGCGTCACGTCAGGGGCGTGATTTCAGTAAATCGTTGGGGGGTCTCAGTGATAGTTAGGGGTCTGCCTGCATAACATATTGTTTTTGCAGCAGTAACATTGTTTCAAAGGTATAATTTACAGAGAAAAAACTAAAATCGTAAATTTTTGGGAGGTTCGTAGACCCTTCAATCCCCCCTAAATGCTCTTGCATTACGTCTAAGCCCTTGTGTACAGTTTGGACATAAATTCTAATAATGTGAAAGCAAGTTGTTACAAAAACTTATAATTCTGCTGAATAAATCACATTTTAGTTTATTGTGTGCTTAATTATTCGTTAGAACTTTTACGGAGACAACAACTGAGCACTGTGCAACAATTTGGAGCATCTGCGTTTTACACGGTAGTGCGTCGACATAAACTAGGCGAGGTGGATAATGAGTGTACCTTACGTATTTCTATCGTCTTGGTTATCTGTTTGCCAACAATTATCAAATTTGGTAGAGATTTGACGAACTTCTGACACAAACAAGTTGGGTCATTTTTTGGCACACCCTGTACATACGACCAAACAGTCTCATGTTAACAGTTCTGCTGGATACACTGTCAATGCTTTTTTTAAAAATTATCTCCAGAGAATGTGTTTAGTTTTTAATCGAAATATATAATTAACTAAACGTACATTATTTTCGCAAAATTAACTACTATCAATTTAAAGTGTAATCGCTACGGCAGCACTATACTTTCTTCACCTGTCTGCGAGGCGGCAGTCGGCCATTGGGCATAGGCGTAGCTGGAGGCTGCTCTTCAATGGGTGGCAGGACGCCGTTGTGGTACTTGACGCCAGGCTCTGGACTGCCGCTGTTATAGGACGTCACGCTGTCCTCGCGGTACAATGGAATTGTGGACGCCGTGCTGGCGTGACGAGCTGCGGCCTTTGACGCTTTCGAAGCTTTCGGCTCCTGTGATTTCATCGGGATTGCGTGCTAACACACACAGCGGCGTATAGCCATTAAACCCCGTCGTGCACGCCTAACCAGAAAGCACTGCATAAAAATAGCCAAAATCGTTACCACCAGCCAAAATTTGAGACTTCACAGTGCACAAAAATGCGTCTGCGACGGACATTTTGCCCCGACCAAACTCGAAAACTTTTAGCGCTAGAGCTTCCCAGACCACCTAGCTACTTAATGAAGCGCAGCTTTGCAGTCCAGGTGGTAAAGTCTGACTATGGCCAAAGACAGACAACAAAATCTTCCAAGTATTAGTTATCCAGCACAGAAAGGGAGGGAAACAGAAACAGTGAGTAAGCAGATAAGTATGTATATAAGCGGCCATTTTCTGTGCTCGACTGTGATGCAAAGGCGGCGATGCTTTGATGTTCTGCACCTCGAGTTGCTATTGTATTTCACCATAACACATGCAAAGAAAACAGCAGGCCATCAACAACAGTAACAACAGAACGTCTCGACAAAAATACCTAAACCCAGTGTCAACGTATTGCGCGGCCGTCCGCCTATTAAGCTGTGCAATCTTAACACTCACCGCTGGCCTTCTCAACTGAAAATTATTGGCACATGCACTGGTTACTCCTGGCTCGATCAAAGTTCACATCGATTTTGTTTTCTCTACGTCTTTATTATGTTGAAATTGCGATCTTGTAAGAGACAGATAGATGAACAGACGGGCAAGATGGCGGATGACAATCTGACACAGCTGCGTTCGCTAGACGTCGTCACTAGCTATTGCTACAAGGTGTCAAATATAAAAAGTATTTTTTCAAACTCTTATTCCAATTATAGAGTTATCTTTATAAGATAGTTGTAACTTCGCACATTCTTTGCATCTAATGATGTTCATCGCACTGTAATTATGCAACCACTTTACCGTGTGCAAATGACAAACTGCAGGACAGAGCTTAGGTCTAAGTTACTCACGCCATTAGAAGACGTCTGCAGCTGACTACGTTTACTACAACGAATACACAACACATCAAACCGCAATTAACAAGCAACTTATATGTAATTAAGTAAGTTAAAATTATGTGGTATAAGTAAATTTATAAAGCGAACAATGTCGCCGAGAAACCCGCAGAATCTAAGGCAAACAGTACCGATAACCTGAGCTACTGCGAAGATAACAACGGCCACATCGGTCATCACTAGAGTTGTACACATAAAATTCTATAGCTGTGTTGCTTTCAATTAGTTTAATTCGATTTTCAATTTAATTCCCAACACCAACTTGCTCCTAAGCCACTGTGATAAAATAATAAAGCACTGCAATAGATTAACGCGCACGGTGAATAAACGTAGGCTAATACTTTTGATTAATTTTATCGACGCCCGAATACCAAATAATGAAAAATCAAAATCAAAAATCAGTAAACTTTTGCATAAACAGCGTACTTAAGGGAAATAATTTTACCGACAAATGACAATGCCTTGGCCGAACTTTGGGCGATCAGGTAACGTCTTAGTTTTTGTATACCGGTATATCTTTTCGTCAGTTCAAGTCCGTGTTTCTAGAGATCTTGATCATATAGCTTCGATTAGGCAATACTTGTACAAAAATTTGTCGTTTAATTATCGTAAAATTAACGTACAGTCATAAGCAGCAGCTAAAACTGACCGCTTTCGTTGGCAAAGAACGAAGGCGATAATAAAGATGACAAAGGCGACGAGGACGACAGCTAGAATGCAGAGGCCGACAATGACACCAGTGTACGACTGAGCACGCACGACAACTGGTAGTATTGGTACCACAGCAGACGCATTGTCGTAGCTGACTGTCGATGCACTAATTGACGTCAGCCCATAACTCTACAGTACAAAACAAGATCAAAACGACACACATATTTTCGATCTGTGGGTATAAACCACTGTCTGTAGAGTGTAGAGGGGTATATGTATAACTGTTAAACAAACTTATACTGCCGAGTACATGTACTTCAGACCATAGTTTATCCGACACCCATTTATTCCACAGTCGCCGACGGTCGGTCGTGTAGCCTATGCTATTTTTTCTGTGGTCATGTATGCTTGAGTACACTCGTGAATGAAGTTAACAAGTCGTTTTACCACTGCAGACATAGTGACAGAAACAGGCACTACTAGCGCGTGTGTGGTACAATGTTGTGAAGGTAACGACCTGGTGTAGTTAACCCATTCGTAACGTTCAAAGAAGTTGCTCTATGCCGATTGGTGACTGGACAGGTAAACCATCTTGATATATAACCAATCACCCAGGTCAACTCAGCCTTCCATCTCTCCGGGGTAGGTAAATCAAGTAGAATACTGTCTGGCTGGGGTTAGAGTAGAACGCGTTTAACTGCATGTATCGAGTGGCAGGTAATACTGTGTGATCCAATATGGCAACTAAGGCTCCGTAGCTCTGACGCTGACTTCCGTGAAGAGCTATGCACACTTTTTAACGTTTTAAGAAAAGTAATTCTGCAGAATAATAATCAGTGAAAACCTGCTGAGACAGAGCATCACTGGTAGCTGTCAAGACGACACTGGGTGAAGCTGAATGGCGACTGTCCACGCGTACGGTCGATGAGACTGTAGGTCTAGGTCTTACAGCATCACTGACTGTCGTTGATCTGTCAGCAGCTCCTGGCCTAGTAGTCGTGGTTGTCGGTGTTGAACAGAGTTGACTAAGATCAAGAGGATTCGATGTTTTCAGTCGCTGGTTCATCTCCGTTATATTTACCTATATACAGCACACACCATCGTCAACAAATGAGGAAGGTATAATAAGCGTTTCGAACAGAAACAAAATACCGATAAAATATTGCCACAGGAAAGCAGTGGCGTATTTAAGGGGGAAACGGTGCGATGCCCCCCTTGGCCCGATCATGAAATTTTTTTACAGGCGACTTTATATGGAAAAGTGCGTTTTTTTGCCATTTTCCAGCAAGAGTTGCAAAATTCAACAATGTTTGATGGTCTTTTTTCATACCGATATAATATGCGATTAAAATCGCCATGTGAGACTGCATCTGACATGACGCCGGCGTCGCCGAACGCTTTTGAAAACCAGCTGCAAGCCGTATAAACCTACAATATTTCGCGGCGGCCGGATTTAGTTCCATGGGTGAGTGACATGGCACTATATAAAACCAACAGCAAAACAGTCGGCGGGCGGTGGTTAATTAATATTTTAAAATGTCAGATCTGAGTTCAACCCAAGATGAACCGGCCCACAACTTGCATAGGCTACAACAAATAAGATAAGTCCATCCAAATGAGATATGCCTATTATTGCATGAAACGCGACTATGACAGCGCTCTTAAGATGCGTTCCTTCGCCCTGTCGACTGTGACACGCCCTATTCTCAGATAACACAAGCTGCAGCGGCATCGCAGCGTGCCAGAGATCATAGATCCTATGTGCGACGTTATTAGAACTCATCAGTATGAGAATCCCAGGAACCAAGCTTCGTATGCCGGTGTCATCATAATGTCATTAAGCGACGAAGTGCCCTATTTCACTGGAGAGATAGACAGTTTGGACATGCCCGCCTGCCCGCTGTCTTGTACAGCATTTGCTGCCAGACCGCCACTCGCACACGGAACAGCTAGAAGTGAAAGAAGGGATAGACAAAACGCAACTATGAGCTCAGCTTAGTCATTAGCGAGTGGAGACGACAATTACAAAGCGTCAGACCACATACGTTTTACGATGTCAAATGCCAAAGACATGGCGCACCGCTTGCGAGCGACGACATCGGCGACGATCAACGGATCAAGCATTCTGACGACGACAGACCGGGTTTGACACGG
>Ga0056128_1003884_pt1 | contig 18574 bp, 12 predicted proteins | sample WorMetLIZISLAND2_FD_71113 | JGI IMG/M metagenome (GOLD analysis project Ga0056128, IMG submission 71113) | Marine gutless worms symbiont microbial communities from Max Planck institute for Marine Microbiology, Germany - Olavius geniculatus... ... | reverse complement strand
CTTTTCTTCTCTTTCCTTATTCAAGAGATCACTGAAGAATACTGATTTTACGCCCTATATGAAATGTTCTGTGTAGGCCTGCTGCTATTTTTGTGTGTTTTTATTGATTTTATGATTTGATTTTATAATTTAATTTTATTTTAACTTGTTTCAGTTGCCGTGCTACTCTCGTGTTTTGTATTTCGCTTAGGAAGGCCACCGTAAGTGCTCTATGAGCCTGGTATGTTTTGCCAACTGTGTGTTTGTGTCAACCTTGTGCACTATGTTATGCCTTTGCTGGCAAATAAATGATGATGATGATGACAATAGTTTGGCCAAAGTGAACCTTTTAAACTAAAATAAGGGGCTGGGGAAGCGCTTTGAGCTCTCCAGCGGGGTCTGGGGCGGGCCGAAATCAAATGTGATGTATTTTAGCCTTAAAATGTGTCCTGGTGGCAACAATTTTAATTATTTTCCTGAGACACTAAATTGTTAATTAGCGGATCGCCACAGCATACGAAGTGTTCACTACGCATGCGGTCGAAAGAAGAAGGGGTGCCCTCTTCCTTGGATCTGCCACTGCTCGACGCCTTGAGATAAGCATTAATTTACGCCGAGAAGCGGATAAAAACTAACACTGTTGACAACCCATAATGTACGAGTATATATGCAACGATGATGATACATGCTGTAGTGGTAACTATTTATAAGTCTGCACTTGACGTTTATCGAAATATCGACGCTATCCGCAGCCTTAGCATTCGCCGACTTTGACAAGGTCCTTTAACCGACTTTTTTCCTGGCTGTATTGATGAGGCTTGAGGTTTGTAGATTGGCAAAAATCGATCCACCGTTAGCACGTTAATCCGTTAATAGTGCCTATGACTTATCACGAGTTTTTTTTCGTCGATATCTGTCATCATCATTATTACGCCATTAACAGTGTATTTTAATGCCAAATTATTCTAGCGCGATAGTTTGAGTGCCGAATCACCATTACATCGTGATCAGTCATTTGCCTTATTTAGCAACTTATTGCGAGATTATTTCCAGCCATAACCTTTCATTCTAACATTGCACGGTATTGGCCGTGTGTCGCCTGGTGATCTACAATGTCAGTCGTGAGTCTTTTCTCTCATTTGGAACTTACAATTTGCAGGTGAATGTTGAACGCACGGCGGAACAGAAGTCCGCAGCTGGACGTATCCACAGCCTGCGCCGGTCTGATGCGAGCGTGGGTGGGCGGCGTGGAACTTGATCCGCCGTCGATGTACGTCATCGAACGCGCTGGGCGGTAGAACTGACGAGCGTCCGACCGGCCATGATATACATTTACACAAGTTAATAGATGAGATTACGGTCCGACCGGAAATTGATGATTGCCGTCCTTGCACATGCGCAAACATCGCTTCCGCACGTCGTCGTAGCTTACGCCACTCGCCGGCTCGCTTTTACGAGCGCCGGTTTTTCCCACATTAAACACGACGCGATCCGGGAATGCGAGCCGTGATCTGATGTACAGGGGACTTTATGAATAGGCTGAAACTTAACAAATAATCTAACGGCCCATGTGAATTCTTCAAATTACAACTCTTTTTGTTGTTGTTGATTTCTCCAAAGAGGTCAGCTGGATTGGTCAACAACAATAAGTTCAACAACTTGAAATGATGTAGGTCGGGTCAGTCAGTCTATAATGGTATTGTTTATTGCTGCGTTGTCGTGTGACTGGACTTTTACCGCCATAAAACCCAGTTTTCTTGTTACTGGTCAGCAAATTAAATTAAGCCCCTGTGCTGCTACCCACTGGTTTTACCGACTGGTTTTTCATACATCTTGCGAGGCACGGTCCTGCCATAGACTCCTGTGTAGTGTGTACCAGCAAGCATCGTGAGTTGCCGGTCTTTGCCAGGGCGTCGTCATTATTGCTGAGAGCGCAGCGTCACTGGCAGCCTATCAACGCATCGTTACAGCCGTGAAAACATCCAGCGTTCAGCCGCCGAGAAACAGAGATGAGGGAGAAAGGGAAACTTCGCACGTGTTGTTATGTGGCAGCATTACCCATCGTGCCCGTCCATCTGCATGCCCGTCTGAACCGCGTGCACGGGCTTAACAAAAAAGGTGTAGAAAAAACCAACATAGGCGTGAACTTCCCCCCCCCCCGGCAGGAGTAACTGATGGGCTAATTTTTAGTTCCAAGGTCAGTGTCACTGTTGTCGGAAAACTAAAGAAAACTTTTTTCCTGTTGTATTGGCACACCGTACGAATCAAACGCTGGGCCGTTTCGGCACTGAATAAAAACTAGACTTAACCTTGGTTGGACTTAAGCTACAGACTACAGTAAACGCCTGAGACATTTGGTAACTGTACGGACGAACGCAGTAGATTTCTTCTTCGAAGATTTCGAAGCTTTGATCGAGGGAGCGAGGGATCTCTGCCTGTCTGACGTGGGTATCTGGGTGGGTGAGTGGGTAGGTCGTTGGTACGGCAAGTCGTCGTTGTGAAGTACGGGTACATACTCTGCATCTGTTTACCGCGCTCTATTCGCGGCCTCATCATAAGCCCATACTCCACTACTTTCATTTGTGGACTTGTTGGTTAATAAGTGTCGTAACAAGCTGTAATAAAAATACAATACCTTGATATGTTGCATATTTCGATTTTTTTGTGGGCTCATTTTATAACATTGTGAATTTATTGTTAATCAGCCTTTACCGAATTTGCCTTGAAAGGACAAACGCCTGCCGTGCAAAATATTTTTCCAGTTAGCGCCATTTAACTCGCTGGTGTTCGAGGATTTCTGTGCGATACGTATTAGAGTAAGTGTAGTTAGTGCTTGACGGACAGCGGCAGAGGTGCCGGTGCGCCGGTTGCTCGTCGACCTAGCGTAGTGCACGTACAGACTTCGAGGCAGCGCCATCTGGAACCAATGTCTCCGCCAGTCGGCCATCCAGCAACTGCAACGCACTGCTTGTAGGCTGGGAAGACGTGACGTCATAGACAGGTGCGCGCCATGAAGCGCCTTTACAACGTCATATATGACGTCACTTTGCCGCGCACGCTGCACTCACGGTTAAATTTAATTATGGGGGTTTCGTTTGAACATAGTCCCCTCCCGGACGTAAGCCCTTACAAAATCTGCCTTGGTGGGACAAAACCCTCTGGAAGTCTCAATTTTTGACATCGTTTAACTAATTGTTTGTTTTAGGCTAACGCGCCCATGGAATGCGGGAACATGCACTTTGTCCTCTGAAGCCCTGATAGCTGTGTTTGGCTCAAGTTATCTTTCTACGATGCACATGCTATTAGCAAGTGCTATCGTTCCATATATTTCAGTCTCTGACGCCGTCCTGCTGTCCTCCCTTCTCCCCTTCCAGCCACCACCACATTTCCAGGACCATTTTCTCGGCTGGCGTTTGATGATTTCTACCCATCAGCAGCATCTATGATTTACACAAAATTTTTACTAGTATAGCAGAAAAAATACTAATTCAAAATATTTCAGCAAAATATGGCTGTTGATTAAATATTTTTTGTTAGTCGTGACGTAACACTGACGTCATAATATGTCGTGAGTACAGGCTTGCTAGACTCAACTGGTGGTGTCAGTTGCTACCCTGCTTCGATGGTAAACTTAATCCGGTTCGTTGATGAAAAAGTGTTTATCGTATCAGCACTAAGCAACATGGTGGCTGAAGTCGAGTCAGAAACTCAGTCATCTCGCAAGCTCTGTGCGCTTGTGCAACGTCTTGCTTGAACATGTGAAAGTCAACCTATCCTCACAGACACGTAAATGCGATCGCTTCGAGCGTTTTTTGTGGCTGTAACTGTAAAATTCAAGAAATTGTTATCAACAAACCAGATTAAGTTCCTCATCGGAGCAGGGTAGCAACTGACACGCCAGTTGAGACAAACAAATTTGTACTCACGACACATTATGATGTAAACGTTACGTCACGACTAGCAAAAATATTTAATCAACAGCCATATTTTGTTAAAATATTTTGAATTAGTATTTCTTCAGCTACAACTGCTAAAAATTTTGTGTAAATTAATCATCATTTGAGTGAATTAGGCCTATGAAAGAAAGAAAAGAAGTCCATTTTTATGAAACACCGTGTACATAATATTTGGTTATTAAATTTCAAAATATTACAAACGCAATTTATGCAGCAGATGAAATGCAAAATGGAGGTGTAGCTAATAAAAATCACCAGGCAGATAATAATAACATTATAAAAGCAAAAAGACATTGTTTCTCCACGCCGCGTGCCATAAAAATTTATGTGACGACAACGGCGAAATTTCTCGTCCGAAAGTTGGAAAACAATTAAGTTTTATGAGAGTCTTTGCCGATAAGACAACGCCAGTCAGCGTTCCAGACCGACTGGCCGACGGACATGCAGACAGAACGGCAGTCGCATATATAGCACTGGAGAAGAACGATAAAAATGATTTGCAAAGATTTACGTCGAAACCGACGCGGAACGCTGGGCCGGTATGTGCAAGTAGGGCCTAAGTGTATGGTTTGTTGGTTTTTCTGGACGTTTTGTGGTCAATTCATCAACGGCTAGAGGTCGACTAGTGTGTGAGATCCAAAGCCTCACGGACTTGCACGGACAGTTCTAGTTATATACCACGATCGTAAGTCGCCAACTTCAACTTAGCGCGCCAGATATCGCATATAGCATCTTAGTTCTGAACTTTTTGAACGCGCCTGGTATTTTTTCCTCGATTCCTCAGTCGTAAATGAGACTGCCATGAAAAAGCGTTCGGTATCGTGCGACGCTATAAGCCAGCATCGTGCAGCTTGTAACAAACAGTTTCGCAACCGTCTACTGGACGCAGTCTCGACGGATCCGCAGCCTCTGTATAGGTAGAAATGGCGTCGAATGCGTCACATCGTCGTGGTGGGTCCATCGGGCGCTCGAGTGAATTCCAAACACATGCCGATCACTGGAGCGCGCCGCATGCCTCTCTGCACTGGACGCAATTCATCGGCGCTCGGTACAGGCCTGATGACGTACGTCTGCCGCCAGTGTTGGACGTCGTTGAAATGTCCAGTCCACCGGCTGACCGGCTGGCCACTGCATGCCGTGCAGGTGTGAGGCGTACCTTGGCGTACCTGGCAGCGGCACCGTTCGTACAGGCGCGCGATGCATCGCCGGTAACGTTGATTTCGACAGCGTGACGACATTTTTACGGTCGCCTGATGACTCTGTTCTTTCTAACGAGCCCTCCGTATTCGTCCGTCCATTCGCCCGTTATTCCCGACTTCACCAAGTGATTGAGGCTCCAAGATGCAGTATATTGCTAACGTACTGACAGCCTTCTCTCTTTCAGTACCAAGTGTAGCCTATAACGTGCGAACCGTAATAGGCATACGGCCTACAGCAGCTTCGGGTATATACAGTAGATTAGTGCACCTTCCTGCAGACATGGCCTGTGGTACTATACCAAGATTAATCATGGGCTTAAATACATCTATTTTTTGCAGCAGTCAAATGATCTCGGGTTTTTTTGTCTGTCACAGACGAGACGCAATCCTGCAACAGTAAACATTTTGCGGATGTTTTGATAGGACGTGGTTGCGTGTGAAATAAACACAAGGAATTTGCTAAGCATTATGAAGAATGCTTTTTTTGGTTTTGCGTATAACCACGTCTTAAAGCAATTAAGTTTGCAACGTAAGGTGTGTTTTGTATCAAGTAATTAGTTATACAGTGCGTGTTAAAGACTGTCTGTGTTATCTCTGTGGCGCCGAACGCTTGCAAATGATGTTTTCCCAGTCGATGCACTTGTCCGTTGATCGCGGCGTTAGTCCGGCGTGTGTCTGTCCTGTGCAAGTTGCTGTGTTTCTCGGCAGTCTTCTGCGGCGTAACAGCTTGTTTTCGAGTTCGTCGCGTCGCGCCTCATGTTTTCGCTCGCAGCGGCAAGTTTTGTTGGTGGGAATTAGTTGGGCTAGTTGTGGGCTGACTGTTGTGCTCTGTGCTGTGCGTGTGCAGAGCGACCGACCGACAAGCCGTTCACGGAGCTGTGTGAGAGGCAGGACTTCTGCTTCAACGGCGGCACTTGCTACTTGTCCGCGCTCGACTACAAGAGGTTCTGCGTGTAAGTAACCTACGACTCTTTGCTGCCTGCCGTAAAGATGAAGTGGAATGGGCTTGGAAGAAAAAATACGATAACATATTGAAAACACCAGAACCGACTCAACCCAGAACCTTGCGTCTTGGTGTTTCATAATTCATTTGCTTCTTCTATATTCTTTCTGCAGGTTTTTGGTCACAAAGACACGAACTCATCAAACCCAAAAAAGCTAAATCTAATCTAATGTTTAGTTTTTTTTCAAATTTAGCACTTTAATTCAGCGTTGTTTTTATTGTAGGCTTGTTGAAACTATATTGTTAGTATAATTCAGACAGACTTTCATAAGATGCCGAGCAATGTGCAGTTGTGTGCACGGGTCCAATTGTTCGTTGGCGTGAGCAGTGGATGGCCGCATAATAGTCTGTATACGGTACAGTATAATACTACTTCGTGGCAGTCAGCTGCCACTTCCGAGATTGTTAAACGTTTCTAGACTCTTGTAAGCAGCGCCGACCTGTTCACTTTTGTCAAGAAACGCCGGTCTGACGTGCGGGAATGCGGAATCCTAGTATAGTGTCTAGTTTTGCATTAAATTTCAGTTTTCGAGCTGGAAACTTCGTCGACTGTTGATAGTGACGAGAGTATGAGTTTTGGTCAAGGCGTAAATTTTCGAGGACGCTGCATGAACGCTGAGCGGGTTTCAGTGACGTCGCTCGTCGATGAAACCAACCAAGCAGCATACATAACACGACGCTGTGATGAAACGCAGCAATGCGCGGCATTCCAACCGACTACTGCTGCTTCAGTCCGTCCGTCCGTCCGTCTGTCCATCGTTGACTGTCCGCCAGACCGCGACCGCTTAACATTGCCGCCCATTAAGATGCCAGCAACATGTCCCGAAGGCTGCATGCTATGGCATCTCTGTAACCATGTGTTTGCCATTTCCATGGCAACGTACAGGCAGCCATCTGTTGCTGAGGTCAAGGTTTGTAAGTGGTGAAGCTGCTTTCAAGCAGGCCACATAGCCTACTGCTACGGGCACAAATAACTACAGGACAGATGCCAAAGGTCTTTATTAGGTCATTTACTGCCAACGGTGTAGGCCTACACTGTACGCAGGGGAGATATGGCCATGAAATTTGCACGACACGTCATAGAAGAAGACCACACGATTACTACTTAAAGTATACTGGAAAAATTATAGTTTGGGTTTTTGTATTTTATGGTGCGTCCGGTGCTACTCGTGCATTAGACGACGTTGGCGACCATGCGATGTCAGAGCAGTTTGTCTTCCAAACTCATTGTAAGCCCACTGAGCTGTGTTGACTCACGCTATTTTTTCACGATTCACACAAACTTCTACAAATATTTTTTTCAGTCTATGATGCCCTCTCGCCTTCCTTCTTTTTGTTCTTCCATTTACCTCCAATTTTTTTCGACATGCTCTTGGAAAGCAAGCTGCCGTTGACAAAACTCAGAAACTGGGAATGTAATGCAAAAGTCCGGTTACTTGCTATTTCGCGCCGTTATTTGTCTAAGTTGGACTTGAAACCAAAAACAAATCACTGCATATTACCTCGGAAATAGCAGCAAATGCTCATGAACTAAATACCGGTGTCAGTAATGATTATAGCTTAGTGTCTGTAAATGATTTTTGAGGCCACACTGATAGGCCGCACTGCTGGTCTTGCTCGTACGTCTGTTTGTCTGTCTGTCCTGTAACGAGCTCTTAACTCGAAAACAAAGGGCATAGAAAAAAATGGCGTGAACGTTGCCCAGGGCGCAATTAACCAGTGTGTCAGTTTTCAAATTTAAAGGTCAGAGGCCGGGGTTTGGCAATAGGCTTACTACACATAGCTGTAGTCGGACGGCCACATGTTATGCCAGCTCTGGGCCGACGTCTTCGCTTGTTTCACTTTGCTTCCTTCACGGACTGCTGAATTAACTGGCGACTTTTGACGTTTGTATAGATGTAGAAATGACTTCATGGGTGAACGCTGTACGGAGAAGAGGCACGCGTTGTCGGATAGCAAGAAAAAGCGGCGGTCAGCCAGGCGTCGACGTCATCACCATGGTTACCAACGACGCCGTTTGCAGGTGCGTTTTTTGATGCTTCGTCTTCGACAAAGCACAACCCAAACCAGAGACCGATAATAATTGTAGCCTTAGTCTCGAAGATCTTGGTGTTGGTCTTGCACTTTGAATCTTGGGCTCGCATTCGTAGTCTTGTCAGTCCACAGCTGATCTCAGTGCCTTACGTTCAGTTCTAATTTTGAACTTAAAAGTTGTATTATCGCAAAAAAGTGAGTCAATAAATGTCATAAATTCGCATAACGATCACGTACTATTGGGATGGATGAATCGCCAAAGGACACTATAGGATTCTACTCACAAAATTACAATTATCTGTGCTTTTTGTGGATAGTTAGGATTACACCTACTTTGAGATAGCGCAGAATTGTTCTTACGGTTTTTTTAAGGAGCGGGAGGGGCAAGCGCCCCCTTGCCCTTGTTTGCCAGCACTAGGAGTTTGACGTTAATGAAAGTGATGTGTTTATTGCTGTATTACAGTTGACGAAGCTTTACTACAACTTTCTAAATCGGCCGTGAAATCTTTCACCAGATGTCACCCACTCGACAACGAGTCTTCGACAACACCTAAGTTTTACCCGCTCAACTATCGCCATAACGCTTGCCACGTTGCCGCCAGCGAGCAACAAGAACATCTGAATGGTTCGGTTTGCCGTGAGTTGTTAATATCGCGGCCATCCGTAAAAACCGAGTGTTCGGTTCATCACCAAAACGCTCCACGACATTTGTACGTCGTTGGCGCCGCTCGTGCACGTGGAATAATAAAGCTACAAAGCCAGGACGCCAGGAAGGTGCGCGCTAGACGCACGGCGCCGGAAGACAGGCAGACGAATTAAACGCTCGACGAGCGACGAAATGACGGCTGTCAGGCCAGACTGCCTGCCCCGCCAGTAACCAAACACACTTGAAAACTTCTTATCCGAGGCCGAGCTAAAGTTGTACAGAGAAGCAGACATTGAGGTGCAGGCCGGGAGTCAGAAAGGGAAGAGGCCGAGGTTGGTGTTAGAAGGGCCGAGGTAGGTTGTTTCCCTGGGTGGCTGTGGTCGTAATGGCTGCTCGTCCTGGGCTCCTGGCGAGTCGAGTTGAGTTCGTCGTGTGTTTCCGATTAGCGTTGGGAGCGCCGACAAAGTCGCCCCGCCGAGAACTCAGAACGCTGCAGTCGGACGGACGGACGGCGGACTGAGTTCATCTATTGCGATGTGCACCGGCTGCACCTCAATTAAGTCGCTTCCTCCAGACCGCTGGCTGGCGTGCAGTCTAATTGGCCCACGCCCGCTCCGCTGAGTCTACGCTGCGTCTGCTGTCGGTTGGTCGGTCGGTCGTCGCAGCATCAGCCGCCATAGCGCTCTGCTGTGTCGATCCGCCGTCGCACACCGACTCCAGTAAAAACGTACAACAACTGAACGAACGAAGAGATTCCGCGAAATTCGGCACCAGTCAGCGCAGCGATCGAGTGCAGAGTTTAATTCCGAGGCTGAAGGCTCTTACTGCCGAGCCTGCTAGTCGAAACCAAAAGAGTCGAACGAAAAGTTCGTACTCTAACGTTTCTGAAAGTTCTCCCTTACCCGTGCTATTTTCATTCATTTTTCTAGCTAACTGGAAACGTAGTCGTCAAATTTCCCTGCAGGCTGCCCTACTAAGTTTACGTTACCACCTTGGGTCTCTTCCTTGCTTGTTGGTCGATGCTGTGGCTTTTAGTCAACTTGGGGCTTTTTCTGATTCCCGTCAAACTGTTCTGATTACTTAGGGCCGTGGAATATGGGAAATCCATTTATTAATATTTGAACTTTGGCTGAATGGCGTACTTCAGAGTGGCGCGACTTCAGATGTTTGTATCAGTTAATCGCAATCATCTTGGGCGGTCCAACGCACAATATTTCACGTACGTGGCAGTAGTTCGCAGCAGCTGTTCTCAACACTTGACGTAACGTAGCACGTGCACGACGGTCGGCTTTAGCAGCTGCAGTATAATGGTTCGCGGCGTCGGTTGTAATAATGTTATTATCATTACTGTTATAGCGCGCTTGTACATAGCAACGGACGGTTGTTTTTTGTCGCGTTTTCTGCACCGTTATTTATCGATATTAAGTTGACGGGCACTTGTATGTATATAGCAGGCGTCTCGTATACGGGTATATTGTCTGTCGGCACACCAGATGATTTTTTCCAGTAGCCTAAATGTGTCCCATGATACAGAAATCTCCGGGCTGCCAATGCAACAAACAACGAATTTTTAGGGCCTAGATGGTGTTAACGGGTGTTTGATAGTTTTGTATCGTGGAAGCCTACAGGCTGTAGACGCTATGTAGGCCTATATAGTGTTCCGTCACTCTGTCATGATTGTGTACCAGTGTTATCGCCCTCAATGTCCGTCTTACAATGGCGGTTGGTTTTTCGTGATTGCAACGTTTGCAGCGGCTGTGCACTTGATACGCCAATTTTGCGGATCGCCAGATGAAATGATCGGCAACTCGGCATGCTCGGCATAAAAATGGTCACGTTCACGTTCAACACACACACGTTCAGCCTTACGTTAGTTACTGTTGCCTCTTTTCGCCGTCTTAACCACAATATGAATTTGGGACATAATCGTTCTATAGGACAGAAACTCCTCCACTGAAAGTGCTGATTTGCCGACGGTTTTTTTGTCTGGGATAATATTGTCGATGGAGGTTGTACTTGTTTCCTCAAAATGTGATCGTCAAACGATGGATTGCCAGTTTGGTGATTAGTTGCACCAAAGAGGCGTTAGAGTTAGGGTTACTCCTTATTCGCTACAGTCCCATTTTACAAGCTTATTTATAAGCAATTTTTTCTAATCTGGCTGAGATAACTGATAGTTGTGAATTCAGGCTTTTTGTGGAATACAATAGCATTAGAGTTATGCCTCCTAGCGAATAATAGTGAAGTACGGCTATCTCATTGAAACTCCCATTTTGAGGCCAAAATTAAAGTCAAATACAAGTATGTTTGTTGGATTTTGATGACCCGAATGAAATATTTCTTACTTTTTAGCGCCGTGTGACTGTGCAAAATGTCATCAGAATCAGAGAAGGCAAGACAGACAGACGGACATTTTGGCGCAGTGGAAACGACTTGGAAATGTCTTGGTCTGCGGGGACGACTATTGGCCTACGTTGTACAAACAAACAATTACACTGTTTCTGCAACTCTGGCCTCACACCAGCGCAAAGTTCGACTTTGTTGAACAAAAGCAGTAACCTACGAGTATCGGTTTATATTGTATGTGTCTGGCACTGCAGCATTTATTATAGCTATTGATGTGTTATAAATTGCCGTTGTCATCATCTCTCGTGTCTTGAAGTTAAGGTGATACAATTATACTGCATATATATTGCATATTTTAGCACTTATCGTCGTGTACATACGGCTTCTATTTATGAATAGGGCGCGCGCTGTAAATAGACTACTTTTCGTTCTTATTATGCACACAGTTGAACCTGCATTATATCGGTATGTATCTGATAGCTACTCGACTGCATGGAGGTATAGCGTTAACTGTTAATATTATTGTTATTATTATTGTCATAACGGCGTTAACATCCGTTGTGCCGTAGGACCATTAATAGGTAGATTTGTTTTCTTTACGGCAAGCGTATACATAATGTTGTCTGGAATGCATCTTGCATTCTTGCCGTGTAAAGTCGTGATGCATTTTTTTTCTCTGTACAATACCGCGACGTGAGTTTGTGTGAAATTATTGTGAACGAAGAATAAGGCGAACTTTCTGTGCAGTATATGGCCGAACGACCGTGAATTTATGAATTTGTGCTGCTCCTTAATAACAAACCTGTCCTATAATATTTTGAGTGATGTCGTTTCAAAACGTTCTTTGTTGTTGATGCGTCTTCCCGTTCCGTTCATTATAGCTACCAATGCTATAAGGCAAAACTCCGCTTACAGGTACTTTGATTTGTCGGTTCAATTTGTTGCACAAAATGCTGTGCAACAAATTGTTCAACAAGTTTACAGCAGCTTGATACATCAAGATGTAGTAGGCGTACATCATCTTGTTGTAGGAACAAGTCCACAAAAATCGAAGTACACTGTATATAGCGTAGTTTGGACTGTGCCGAAATAGTCGACGTGCAGTCTAGTGATGAGCGTTTGTTTCGAATCCTCGATAGATTCTCGCAGTGTTATGCGGCGCATCATTACTGACTGTTCTTTGTTGACCACTGAATCCGTCTGTCATAATAAAGCGGTTGTATACGTTCTTTGCTGCTGTTTTTGCACTGCACAAACTTACTGCAACGTCGAGATGCATGTTTAGGCTTATAGCTTACAAGATAGTCTCGCGATTTGTTTAGTTATACGGCAGGCTTAATTATTATGTTAAGACTTAAACCTACCTACCGTATCCAGTAGTCGACGTAATTAATAACTCAACCATTTTGATAGAAGATAGGCTACAAGAGGGTTCAATGCGAGACATTAGTAGGCCTAAAGTTTTATTATAGGCACAAATTCAGCGCAATACTGAATAACTGAAAGCAAAATATAAGTTGCAGTCGGCTAGCTGAGATGTTAGGCTGTGATCACGATCTCATGTACCGGTAAGATAAAGCGTACGAGAATGTTGCAATACATGTTGTACGTTAAGTTTGGCATGTTGAATACCTGTTGAAAACTGACGGTGGTTACGTACATATATACTGCGTTGTTGGAATGGGTAAGCGAGCGAGTGTTCAGTACAAGCTTATACCACTCCTGACACTGCGGTATCATAGACCTACTTAAACTACGCTCAAGTAGATCTGGATGTAGGCCTAGAGGGGGCACTTAAAGGGTGTGGTGTGGGGAGAAGTGACCTTCCCCACAAATGGAGCAGTCTGGGGAGCCTATGCCCCCTCCCCCATAAATTTTTCATTTTTTGTGCGATAATAATGTGGTTCGATGCATTTTTGACTCTATTTTGAGTAACTGGGTAGGCTGCTAGAAGGGCACTTGCCCCCAGTGCCCACCATGGCCACGCCAGTATCGCACAGACTACACCATCGTTAGTTCTATGACGCACGACTACAGCGAAAAAACGTGAAAACGATACCAGTGCAAGCTGAGTGGTTTAAATGTAACAAGTAATCTGAGCAATGCTCACGTGACACGCGACAACGTCGGTGCAACTACCTAAGGAATCAGTATACAACGTGCAATAAATAATTATGCGTTTTAAAAGGGTACCCAAATTTGAGGCCTCTGTATGGGGGACTCTTTGAACGTAGAAAGTCGAAACTTAGACGGTTAAAATCTACGTTCTACGCTAAAAATTTCATATGCAGATTGTCCTACAGTAATTTCGAATGAGGCTAATTCGCTGTTAAAATATGCGCCGCCGCCTAAAAATGCGAAAAAACACTAAAACACACGTTTATGTTTAAGATCGTTCAAGGTCATCAATGTTTGTACCAGGGGAAAGCTCGACAGTATGCTTCTCACGGCAAGCACAGAGCATGCCTATCTGCAACCGTTTTCACGCCAGACAAGTCAATAGCGGTATAATAACGAATTTTCAAAGGGATATTTTTTGACGCTCTCATTTGAGGGAATCTCTTCACTCAGCGGCGCGAAGTTTTGTTGCAAAAAACTAGAGTCTTCGTGGCAGCCCACAGTGAAAATTTCGTGATTCTATCTTGCACCGTTTTGATAGGGCTCTAGGATGTGACGGATGCACGGACGGACAGACAAACGGGCGGACGGACGCCTCGACAATAGCTAAAACGCGCTTAGCATAGCTGTCGCACATAAAAAATGAAACATTCGCGCGTAATCAGATCTTATAAGCCTAATATAGTGAACGTTGACTTAAAAGATAAAAAAATTAGAAAAACATGAAAATATACTGACTGCAACAGTTTATTGCTTCGCTAGCCTACTGTATTGTAAGCTTAATGAGTTAACGTGATTGGATATGATGCAAAAAAGTCGCAATTGACGATAAACTAGGCCTAAGAATTTCACGGTGCAAAGGACATAAGCATGCAGTAAGCTAGGCTATTGGTAGCAAAAACAACAACATATAATGATAAAATGAGTCGCAAAAATTTACTAAAATAACTTGGTAGGCCTATATGGCATATATAGTGTAGTTCATTAGCATAGAACCGGTTCGTGATGTCTTTAAGCCTATTTCTTTAATTCGTCAGCAAAATGAAGCTGAACTGCATATGATATCTGGCGTGTTGTGAGCATGAGAGGCTACTAATACATGTAGTTTTGGTCATTTTCTGAGACAATATGTTGTTTAGTCTCTATCAATCTTAGTTATAGGAGTAGTGTGGTCAACGCATTTGAGGTCTTTAGTTTAAATGTGCTAAACAAATTTACGCATTGCCCTACTTTACATACTTGCTTTTAGCGATTCGATAAAATCCTGGCTGGGCTCGTGTCGATAGGCCTACGGCGACACTTCATCGCGCGACAGTTAATCGGCGACAGTTCATCGGACGACAATTAATCGCGGCGACAGTTAACCGGAACGACAGTTAATCGCGCGACATTTAATCACACGTATGAATGAAATGACACAAAAAACTGTGACAAAACATTTTGACCATGACAAACTACAAACGACATCCATGACTGCTTAGATAGGCTAACGTTACTACCCCAGGTAAATTGAACAGAGACTTTATTCAGTGCTTCAATTAGGCCTATAATTAGTTTAAGGTTCGCTGCTAAAGGTTATAAGGTTATAAGTCGACGAGGGGTAAGGTTAATTACGGCTAAGTACGGTGCTGGACGCGTGGACAACCACTTGCCCGATAAAGTGTCGCTGCGTTTAACTTTCGCCGCAATGAACCATGGCCCTCTGATCCAGAGGGCTGTGGTTGAACCTCAATTCAGACAGAGCGTTTATATCATTCGCCAGAGGCCACCACTGAATACACTGCAGCCGCAGTTCAAAGCATCGGTTAGCCTAAGCTTTTTTTGACGGGCAACAAAGCGTGAGATAGCCTACATTTTATAAAGCAAAAATGGAGTCAAGACAAAAAAGTTTATGGCCACTTATTAAGACAAAAACCCCGAGCCCCAAATTTCTTTAAAATAGACTCGACTAAAAAATTTTCATCTGCTTCCATCATTCCTCATGTAGGCCTAGGCCTATTTTCTCTTTCCTGTCGCTATTTAGAGACGGCGCTGTTACACGTAGATGATGTAGCCTACTTCCAGACTGAAGTCAGGACGGCGCATCCGACTACCGCTGTCCTGTCACTAGAACCGAACGCCTTGATAAGTCCTCTGTACAGTGCTACCTCCTAAATCTTCAGTAACATCCTCTTCTCCACTACTCCGTATCACTTGCACGTTTTTTTTATTGTAGGCCCATTTTATAGTAATTTGTGTGGCATTTTATCCTCTGGAATTCGTAGGCTGGCCATATTATATTGCATAATTCGGACGTATTGCTCATTCCGGTACTCTGTATATTGCACTGCATATATAAAGACTGTAGATTTGTGCAATTTAACAGCATCAAACTAATGCAATAATAAAACTAACTTAGGCTTACCTATTCTTAGCGACAGTATATTCGACAAAATTGATAGATTTAGCTTGCTGAAATATGTAAACTTGTAAACGGCATCCATTTTGTTCACTTATGATGGGCATAATAAAGCTCTGTTTTTGCCCATTTGAAACTAGTCTATAGGCCTACAATTACAATGCAAAAGAAACAGTTTGAAATGTCGTTTGAACACTAGCTATACGCCGCCGGTGATAACACAATCTCGAGTCTCGACTACCAATTTTATACACTGTAAATATTTTGATTTGCATTTTTTATTAGCAAGACGTCAACGATCAAAGATAACATTTTGTTAAATAACAGACATCAAAGCTCAGAAGGCCTAAACATTGTCCGACTACAACATATTATACAAACACGAAATAGGGATTGTTGTTGGTACATCATAATGCAAAACTTGAAGGTTTTAAGAACTATTTTTTGCTTATGAGCCATGTCTATGGCAATAGTTTATCGAATAACATCACACGGATTATTGAAAAAGGCCTGTAATCCACTTCACCGCAATCACCGAAACTTTACACAAAAGCCAGAGCCCAGGGGCAGTCATACAAAAATTTGGTTGGATTGGCAAAATCCATTGAAACAGTGAAACGTACTAAATCCAGACCTTGTCCCAATATTTCCAGTGCCTCCTCCCACAAACGACGTCCAAAATTAACGCTACCATAACCGTTCTACAAAAGTGACGATCAAGAATTCTACACCAAAAATTCTTTGCACAAAATGTTCCGATGATTGTATGAACAATTTTTGTCATCCAATCAGCGACACAATATGAGATTAGCGTAGCTTCAGTACTGTGCCATAGGGCTACAAAACGAAATTTGTGTAATCTCATGGGCCTGCACACAAAGTAAAGTTCTCCATGAAATTAATCGACCACAGGTGCATGTTCGCACTTTTTAACATTTTGACACAAAACTGCTACGCCGTTGATTCGTCGACATGAAGGGTAGAAATTCAAAATCTCTTTGCTGCAATCAGAAGCGACCATAAAACAGCCCAAGGACCAAAAAAACCAACACCAAAATTCCTTAAATAAATGGCTCCACTATACTTTGCATCTAAGTTACTCAAAAATTTTCCACAGAAAACCTCAGATTCCTTACACGGGAGAAAAATACTGTTTCTTGCAGCCTTCCAGAGACCCAATTTTTCCTACTTCACCGGACCTGGCCTAGAATGTCCCCAAGGCCGCCCCGAGATAAACCCCATTGGAAGGAAGTTTAAACACTTAAACTATGCTGCAAACATCTCACAATAATAAACGAAAACAAATAAAGCCAATTTATGTAGTTTCTTAATATGTTTCTACAGATCTACTAAATTCAAAGCAGCAGTCGTTTGTGCACGTTGTCTATGAACAAGGCTGATCAGACGGTCGCTCACGCGAGTTGATCGACTTACGAACTGGCGCTGAGTCGCTTCTCCTGTTCGATTACTGAACAACAACAACAACACACACAAACCAAGTTAAAACCAACCGTTCTGACAAAAATCTTCACAACACATTCATATCCTTTACATCACATTACATTACATAAAAGACCCGGGTTATAGGCGGCGTCGACATGTCCGACGACGAAACTTACACGGAAATCCCATGCATGTGTTCTTTCAGTGTCGGTTAATTTTCATTTCAGTTTTTTGGTAGATTTAAGTCCATACACTCAAGATATAATGAACACCCACTAGGCAGGATATCTTCTATGTGTATAATAATTGCAAGTAATATAAAGTAATGCTCACAAGACGCGCGAGAGCATCGACGTTGCCAACTCCGACTCGTGAATCAGTGTACAATGTGCAATAACTCTTAATGCGTTTTCAACGAGATACCCGAATTTGCAACCGTATAGATGTCTCCTTGAACTCAGGCGGTCGAAACTTAATAGACTGATAAAATACGCGTTTAATGCTGTGCCTATCTGGAACCGTTCTCATGCTAGAAAAGTTAACAGCCGCAAAATAATGATTTCTCAAGGCGAACTCCCCCGCCCCCTTTGACGCCCTCGTTCATCCAGCGGCACGAAATTTGGCCACAAGAAACTAGAGACTCTACGCAATTATGGGCAAAAACCCGGAGTCTCCAATTTACCTGGGCTCGGATTGGTATCGGAATGTGGTGGATACCAAGACGGACAGATGGACGGACGTACCGAATTACAATAGCTAATACTCGCTTAGTAATACGTGCTGTCGAGCATAAAGATTAAAATATTATGATGTAACGATAAACTAAATCATAGCAAGTCACTGTAAAATGCTGATCTCTCACCTTCCTTATCCGGCAGCGGGTTTTTGACTTCAGTTTCAGCATGTTTCAGTTTGGTCTTGTCAAATTCCCCGATTTTGTGGATCGTTTTTTCTTGATTGAGAACTGCCAACAGACAATAATTTGCCATCATGCACACAGCAATTGACCATGTACTTATAAACACACAACACATTCCTGACCACTCACCCAATTAAGCATAGATGTTGAAAACATTAATTTGCAAATAAAAACATTAAAAAACATGTTTTTTCACTTGTATAAAAACATGTAAAAAACGCAAATAAAAACATTAAACTACATTTAAAACAATAACATGTTTCCAATCGTTACTTTTTACTTTATGCACTTTTACAGGTCGTCATTTGCCACAACAATATATGCAAAATAATTAATTCAGATAATTAAAAACAACAAGAAATTTGAGAAAAGCTCACGAGACGCGCGAAAGCCTATAGCATTTGAAGTTCAGCAGTTAGTTTCTAAAATCGCATATCACTTGGACTCGGCCCATCGGGACCATAATACACATCGGCCATAGGCGCGTGTGGCGTTGGCGACGGTGGCGCCTCCTTGTGAATGATATAGACTTG
>Ga0056128_1003882_pt1 | contig 18576 bp, 8 predicted proteins | sample WorMetLIZISLAND2_FD_71113 | JGI IMG/M metagenome (GOLD analysis project Ga0056128, IMG submission 71113) | Marine gutless worms symbiont microbial communities from Max Planck institute for Marine Microbiology, Germany - Olavius geniculatus... ... | reverse complement strand
TGACCTCCTTCCGTGAAAAACGTTGATTTCCGTGAAATCCGTGATTTTTCGTGAATTTTAGCGCTTTTAGTTTAATTTATGACAATTCCAGAGTTTTATCAGCAGCTTTTATACAAATGTTGCTGTTTACCACGTGTCACACTTTTACTAAGCAGTTGGCATGACTGTCTTGAGTCTTGACTTAGTGAAGTAAATATTTGTTGTTCTGAAATTTGCTCTTTTGCATTAGCACAGCACCTCGAAAAAACGTCTGTGTGGCCCGTGAATTTCCGAAACTATTTCCGTGAATTTTCCGTGAAATTTGACACATTTTAAAAATTCTGCCGTGAAATCATGCATTTTTTCCCGTGAATTCGGTTGGTCCCTACTGATCTACCCATGTGCCAGACAGACAGACAAACGGGCAGACAGAATTGCGATGGCTAAGATGCACTAAAGCAGTAGCTGCTTTCACATGTAGAAATTGTAAGGGGGACCCCCATCCCCGGTGGGGGGTGCACCAGCAAAACTTGGTCATTCTCTAGCGCATGTAAAAATTTGGGGGTGCAGCACCCCTTAGGGGCCAAAATATGGTATTTTGAAAAAGTCGATTTGAGTTGGTATGATTTCACATCGAGACCTCCGTAATTAATGACCAAAGTTCACCAGACTTTTTCCGCCGAACACGGAAGCAGTTGCGGTAAATCAAATACTTAACCAACTTTGAATATCTTTATCTGTTCCAGAGATATTCGTCATCAAACTTTGTTTTTGGCCCCTAAAATTTTTTTGCAGAGCGCCTCCCAAAATTATGGACCGGCATTATAAACTTCAGTCTACTGCTGATCATCATGCAAAATTTCATGCCGATTGGCAGATGCATCTCAGAGATCTCCCGTTGGAATAAAAAAACATCTGCAGTGAAACATAAGTCTGCTTCGAAAGGTATCGCTTCATGGCGGACTAAAAATGACAGCATCGACTTCGTAAACAAGTAGCAGTGAAGCAGAACGAACTTACACATAATTCTTCTGACAACTTTGACTCGAGGCTTTTGACGCAGTCCAGACCGAGCTTGGAAAAGTTCTGTTCCACGCACAGGCGCCCGAGCTCCAGCAGCAGATACGAACTGGAACACAGAAATGCGCAAAAAATGGTCAATATTCATTGATGTACAAGCAAAACTGACGATATAATATATCAATCTTTATTCACCAGAACAAGGTAGAAACCACAGACAGAAGGACAGATATATAAACCTACAACAGAAAGAAAGAAATTTAAAAAACACACACAGACATGCATGCAAGCACATAGACCTATCAGCTGACTGATAGTCATTAGTTGAACATTAGTTCAACGTACTCAACTAACAGCAAGAAGATTCCTAATGACTAAGTTTGCTAGACAACAGTTTATGTTCATAACGTCCACATCTTAAGGCAATATCTTGCACAATATCACGCTGACTGTCCAAAAGCTGAAATTTAACTTTGTACACTTTACACAGAGCACTATTAAATGCGTGTGTAATACTAGACAAGTCAGAATTGTTCCAATTTATGACATCAGCACCATACAATAAATAAGGTTTACAGTAGACATTCACAAGATGTTGCAATACACGTTCACTGCAATCAATATAATCAAACCAAATGAAGATATCGGCACCCATGCCAACAAGCGTGTGTCCAACTGCCGAAGGCATTAAAATAGCTAGGCCTATATTTTCAGTCAGCACTTTAGATGCTTCCACTCACCTGCTTGCCCAATTTCTGCCCCAGCACATGATCTGTCACCCACGAGCAAATGCATATGCCAGATCTGTGGCAAATTTTTAGGCTTTATGTTTGGTGACCTTGACCATAGATTTTTTAAAATAGAAAACTGGGCTTTTTACTGGTCTGTGGAACGTAGCTTTAAATGTGCTGCTTGTTTTTAAGTTATGAGTCTGTAGCAAACTTTGTGTAAAGGTTAAACTTTTTGTTCCGTTATTATGTGTATGGGCAATTTTGCCTTGTGAGGCCACCCCCGAAATGACCTATACTGTGTCAGGTGAAACGTTAAACCCTACTCACTCACACTCACTCTGTAGCAAACAGACAAACGACGGGCAAGATGCGTAACGTGACCTAAAGTAAAGAAACAGTCAATATAGCCTACCTCCTGCAATAACAGAAAACTGGCTTAATATGCTTTCGTTGCCATGGCCCTACAACATTTGGCTGTGTCAAACGCTGTTCATATCTTCAAGCGTAAATAGGCTATGCCACGTCTTTAAACTATGGAACATAACCAATTAACCATATACTATAGGTAATATGTTAATATTACCTATAGTATATGGTTAATTGGTAATGTTTAAAAAAACAATGCAATTTGGCCATATCTTTATAGAAACTGAAGTTTATGTTATTCCATGCAGATTCATCAAAATATTGTAGATCTCTGTAAACTGCCGGAGCCAATTTGTTCACAAATTAATCATATCACAAAATTATGAACAACATACCAAGAAATCAGTTGATTTTCTTGTTCTTTCTCAGTTGTCAATTGTCCAACAGTTGATCGGCGTTGGCTTAATTCTGCCAAAATCTTCTTTATTTCTGCTTCCACTTTGCTTACTTCTGTTACTTCCCCAGACAGCAACTTTCTAATAGACAAACAGGCAATCACTGCTGCTGCTGCTGCTGCTGCTACTATTACTACTACTACTACTACTACTGATTTAAGTCTTTTAAAAAAGTTCTGACATACCTTTAGGTTTTTATCTTAAGTTCTAGATATACCTTGTAAACCACTGGTCATTGTTGTAAATGTGGTTATTTAATTCAGTGGCTTTTTGTATAAGCAGGCCTACTATAATTTAATAAGTTAATTCAAGTCCACAAAAAAAATTCCCAGAATGGCTGCAGAGTTTTTTACAGACTATAAAAGCCCTGCCTGCTGTCCAACTAACAGCATCGAAGCACTTAAATATGATGGTAAAATGTTACTTTACAGACATTTTTAGAAAAACTGTTGATATGTCTCCCACAATTTCCAGAAATAAACACACTAATAGGCACATACTTTAATTCTGTATACAGGAATAATCTGAATGATGACAGAACACAGTCTAAGAAACGTGAAAAATGGGCATCAACTTACTGCTTCAGGACACAGATCTTGAGAAATGAGCCGAGATCCTTTGATGCTTTTATATCGCTCTGCAGCTTGCTGGCATCACACAGCTTATGAATTACCTGCCAACAACCAACTCGAAGTTCTGAATATCATATGTCAAAAGTCATGAAAAGTGAACTTGTATGTTGCATTCTTGAAAAACAAACCTCCACCTGCAGAGAAATAAATCCGGAGAAAATTGTGGAATACATGAAAAGAACGAAGAATAGCAAAACACAGTTCAGAGTTGTATTACACGTAAAGGGCGGTGCAGAAAAAAGTGCTTTATGTAAACCAAGCAATCGAACAGTTTGGGAAATGATCAGCGTTGGGCAGTGCAGAAGAAAGCGATCATGTTGAACAAAAAGTGAACATTGTGCTTAAGATAACCACCGTTCACTGCAATGATCAAGGAGGCTAATCATTTCCAAACCTCTGCAATTGCTCAATCTACATAAAGCACATACGTTCCACTGTTCCAGTTCTAGCTAAGCATACTAACAGTTGCGCTTATGGCACAATGTTGTGTCCATCTGTCTGTCTGTAACGTATGCATTGTGGCTAAATAGTATGTCTTTACGAAAAACTGCCTGAAAAGCAAGTAGGGTCGCCTGACCACTACCCCATGGTATCAAGTAAGACACCCCAATGACCTCCATTCTCCTCTTCCCCCTCCCCCAAATGCAGGGGAGGTGCCCACGTGGGTCCAGGTGGAGTGGTTGTTCAAATCTCATAAGTCGTCCTGTGGAGACTGCGGGATCTGGACCCATAGACGCCCACTACCACCTCTGCCCAAATGGGAATACTGGTCGCACTTGCATTCTAAATTGCAAACAAATCGCTTCAGTTATCAGCGTGGTACTATTGACAATTTGACAGCCTATAGGAACTTCTCAGCACTGTATCCAACGAAAACGCTACTGACTCCCAACAGACACCTGTTCTCCCAAAATAGGGGTCCGACCCCACAACGCCCCCACCCATAAATACTGCATGTTGCCAGACAGTATCGTCAGCTATCCTAGCCGTAGCTTGGCTTCTTGTTTTTCTGCACCACTTAGTATATGGTCACACTCACAATTAGGCTGAACATTTGCTTATAACACTGAGGTGCATTCTTCTGTGCATATCGCAGTGCACTGACAGCGATCTCAGCTGTTCCCGCGGTTTTCTCACGACTGCCGATGTTGCATTCCAGCAGAGCTCTACCATTTACAACCAGCCAACGCAGTTTACATTGAGCCAATGACAGCGGCGCATAATACTGCCAACAACAAAAAAAACGATACAGTCCTTTTGTGACAACATTTTATGCGAGTCAATTTCAACAACTATGTCACCAAAAAGTACATTTTAAGAAATTTTGCAGCACTACTTGTACAGGCAGCTTGTCGTCCCTGTCCCCCCAGCAGCACATACACATAATACTGTACTTTGAAAGCTCTGCTTGTGCAAAAAATGGACAATGGCAGCCACTGGCATAGCAATAGGGGGGCATGGCAGATCCTGGCTACGCCACTGATGGCAGCAATGTTGAGGCATACAATAACACGGCGCAATAGATTCATATAGTACACAGCTAAACAAAAAGCAGTTCTGCATAGCGTCATATAATCTAGAACATTAAGAAATGGATACAAGGCAACAAACGATTGCCGCATTACAGCTACTGCTTGTCTGGGTAAGCAAAAGTACTCATATAGTTACATATAAGTCTTGAGCCTTCAGCAGAAACCTGGCAGACTGTTTTTAGCAAAAAAATATTAGTTGGCAGTTTATTCCAGATCGACAGACACAGTAGGGGCAATCGTGCCGAAAACGTGACTGCAATGATGCAGTATGGGAGTATGGGACATACAGCAAAATATGACAACTAGAAGGCACTTGTGAGAGTGCATATCTCCACCAAGTGAAGTGATTTAAACATTACTGTTACTACTACTACACCTACAAATACAACAACATCTACAACTACACGATACGACAAGGAGGAGGGAGAAAGAAGAGCCGCTTCGTGGAGGGAGGGAAAAGTAATAGCCGCCGTTGCTGCTTGCGCTGTTGGTGCAATGACGTCATTGTCATTATGAGTCATCACGTATACAGAAGGAACAAACGAACGACAGAAACACGGACAGAACGACCAATCTCTTAATCTCCTCCAATGTTCACTACGTTCACACTTCGCAAAGATAACAAGCTAGGAATGTTGAAGAACCAAAGAGCTGACTAAAGATGAGTTGCCAAAAGTTTGCTAGCTGAGCAGTGGAGCAAATCTCGCAGCTGAGTGGTAACATGAACAAAAACTACCTAATGTAGGGCCTTCTGTAACTTGTAAGACTTACATTTTAAGCTCAGCACGCCAATTGTGATCCTGGTCATCGATGTCATCGAGCGCTTGAATTACTTGCTGGAGGCTGGAAATCAGCTGATGCTTGCAGTTCAACTTCAGCAGAGGACGACAGATCTGACAGTAGATCACTGATGCGTTATAGACCAAATAGTGACACCTGTGTGCAAACAACAACTAAATACTATTACTATTTCTCACAATACTACCAACCGGCATGCAGATGGCCATGGGGTTCCGAGGTCCAGACCCCCTGAGGTCAAAAGGGCGCCCCCTGTAAATCATGCAAATCCCCTTTGCCCCTCCCCAGTATGACATTTTAAAATTTTATTACATAACTCTCATAACTCTCGTGTTCTTTTTGCTAAACAGGTTCTCAACCATACATGTGTATTAGTGTTTTTATTTTTTCTTTTATCATTTTTTATTGTACATTTGTAGTTGTGTAGTTCTATGGACTTTGTATGTCTGAATTAAACTGGATTGATTGATTGATTGATTGACTGACTGATTACAGAAGTGCATCAGAATGCAGGATTTTGCATCTTAAAATTTATAAAAATTTTATGGGGGTGATATCATCGCTGGTTGCTGACCATGGTGGGTGGACTTCCCTCCTATATAATTCCCAATCTGGCTGTGCACAGCAGCACCTGACAGTGCTAGAACTAAAAGCTAAGAAAGCTATGCTGCTGACTACTACTACTACCAATGATAACAGATAACAGATGCATTATACACCAAGTAATGACATCTGTGAACTACAGAAAATTCTTAAGCTTTAACCAGAAATATTATTAGATTGTGACCAATCTAATGTACTCCTCGCGTGCATCTTTTTCTTTTGTATTCTTCTAAGAGCTTTTTCGTTCTTTTTGACTTGTATCAGAGACTTGGTGTTTAATTGAGTCCCGTTTAATATTACACTAATAGTGACTGGCGTCGAAGTCATTATTGGAAATTGTCTCCCCGAAGTTCATAAAATATTGCCCGATTTTAGGAACTGAGAGGGGAAAATTTCCAATAATAGTCGATGATGCTAGTTGCCATTTGTCTTGTTATATCTCAATGCATGCGTCTATCTGGCACTGTTGTGGAGAAATGGCACCTCAAAGATAATGGGGTCATGATCTTGACCTTTTTAGGGTCACGTGACGTCAGCGATCACGTGACCATTCGACTCCCGGCTGTCGACTTCCTGTGGGTGGTCCATGGTGACCATGCATCTATCTAGCATCGTTATGGAGTTATGGCCATTTGAAGTTCTTCCAGAAAGGCTCTTCCAGGAACAGAGGTCAGTCATCAGTCGTCAATATTACACTGATCTCATATACTCCTCTTCACTACATTAAAAACATAGCATGCGAGGAGTAAAAAATTTACTGGCAAAGTTAGATATTAGAATAATCCAACATGACGCAAAATTAGTTCACGAAGCTAACAAATAGCCAACAGAAGAAATTCAGAAAATGATCACTTCTGAAAACTTTTCACCTCCATTTAACAAAAACAAATAAAATCACATCGTAGCAAAACAGTAAGCAATTTGCAGATAGAATACTTAAACTGTAATACATTTATGAAATGAAAAATACCGTGGTTTGTCTTTGGCAATGCCAATACACGTCAGTATGCAGCCGATAGACTTTTCAAACTGATCCTGAATAAATGTATAAAACAAAACAAATCATGTACTTGATATTAAATATCAATTAAACTATCACTAATCTAGCTGACTGTTTTTTTTCTGTTTAACCAGCTTAAGTTTGTTGAAGTAAGGTTGAGTCATCAAGATAGAATCTTTAAGAACTGCTGTAGAAATTTTTAACCACGATCAAACAAATTATGTTAAAGTACTGTATGTTTAATCAATATGCAAACATTGACAAATTCACAAATAAAATGTTATCACAAATGTAATGTCAAAATTCTCACTTCAATGTTTATACTAAACATAGGACATACAGGTAATCGCTATTATTGGTAAACCAGCCCATTTTGAGTTACTCTGGGTTGTACCAATGCCCAGAAATAAATTTCTCGGAAATGCTGTCGCAGTACTATTTACAAGTTGGACGACCATCTTCTGTACAACCAAGCTACCAACGTCAACGGATTGATTTAAATGCCTTACATGAGATAGAGAGTGAATACTTTGTGAGCCCAGATGCCATCTAGCATTTTAAGAATGCCTAAAGGTCAAATTTAGCATTTTTAAGAAGTGTTTGTTTCGTGGTAAAAAATTACGGTTTGATAGTCTGGCATTTCATTGGCATAATTCTTCGAATTTCAAACTAAATTTTTCAGTTTAGCAATGACGCCCAAATTGGCAGCAATCAGTCATGCTGATATACTGAACTATTCATTTTTAACACAAATGGTGTTCTTTAAAATTTGGCATCTTTGGCATTGTTCGGCAACAAAATAGATTATGTTAGGCGTTTTTCAGTCAAATAACTGGCAACTCTGCCGGAACACTGACCATGTTGTCGGGAGTCTTGGGAGTCGTGAGCAATGCTTGGCAGAGATAGGCTCGACACAAATACTGATCGGATGGAGGCATGCTGGCAAAATACAGATGCAGACACGACCACGAGATCTGCACTTCTCCACACTGCAACATCATTATATCGACAACATCTCTGCACAACCAGGAAAAACAATACCACCTAGTTTATCTCGCAAATTAGCAAATAGTGAATTTGTACTGTGTCTTTGTTGTTCTATCACACAACAATTTTTTTTAGAATTTACCAATTTTCATTCTAAAATACTAAATACTAAATACTAGAAATTCTAAATACTAGAAAAACACAGATAATGTTAACATATAACCCTTACCAGTAAGCACAACATAACAGATAGTTTGCCACAAACAAAAAAAAAACAATGTACATATTGTACGCTACAGCACCTGCGTAAATTTCATAAATTAGAAACTCTCTGTAAAAACGTTTAATAATGTAAATATAAAAATATGAATAACAAAAGAACAGTGTGCACCTGACATGCTGCTTCAGCACACAAGATTATGTTCTCACCCCTAAACGCTTTTGATCCATCGGCAGTGCTGCCCGTCTTCTCAGCACAAGATCGTATCAGCTTCAAAGCTTGCTGCAGATAAGCACGTCGCTGACTGGGAACTAAAGCAAATAATACATCAGTATTATATAACAATAGTGCTAAATTTTGACAATTATTTTACATATCCAACAATATCATGCAACATAATTTCAAAGCCAATGATATCTTTATGTTATTATATAAAAAATTTGCAAATAACTCAAAAATTAAGGTTAATGTCAAATCGTTAAAATATTACCAAAAAAATTACCTTATCAACTGGTGTTTGTATCAATTGGCAGAAATTTTAAAGTAGACAGTACCAACACTTCTAAATATGTACACTATGAGGCATAAAAAACACACAAAAATTTATCCATCATAACATAAAGGCGGATTATCAGATTTTAATAATTTTTGGTACAACTATTCTAGACACAACTTGCCACGAAACGGTTATTCAAGTTTCCACCTCACCCAACATATGCTTCTGCACTACCTAAGGAAATTAAAATACATGAAATCAGCATTAAAATGAACAAAAAATGCCAAAAACCATCTGTGCCATTACTGATAGAAACCTAAAGAAGGATAACAAGTTTTTTTTATAGTTTTTGGTATAAAAATTTGTGACATAACTGCCATTCAATGGCCATTCAAATTCCCAGCTCACCTAACGTCTGTTGCTGCCTTACCTGGGGAAACAGAACAAGTGCAACATTAGATAAAAAGAAAGAAAAACATCACTAAATTTAATCATTCCAGATACATAACAGCCCTGATTACAGTCCATTCGGCAGTATTTGCAGAGTTATGCAGCAGCGAGTTTATAGGACGCTGTTTAAAAATATCAATGAACTCAGAAAGTGACTGGTTGAAGTCTGAAGCAGAACATTATCAACACTGCTATCAACAATGGAAAATGCATCTCCCTGCCTGTGTTTGCACAAATGGCCGATATTTTGAATATTTTCTGCCAGCAGTTGCACAACTAAACAATTCTATAAACTCTCGACCAGTGCTAAAAATTTCGAAAAAATGTGCTAAATGTGCATTATTTTAATCAAATAATGATATTGCATTGAATAAAAATGTTATATTTTGCTTGTTTTGTTTCACTAGGTACTGCAGAAGCAAACGTTGGGTGAGGTGGGAAATTGAATGGCCATTTGATGGCCAGTTGTGTCATGAATATGTGTAACAAAATTATTTAAATTGGATAACCCTTCTTCAAGTTATGGTAAAAAAATTTTGTGTGTTTTTTATGCCTCAAAATGTAGAATGATCAGTTTGTTAAAATGACAGTATATGTTTGATGGTTGTTTCCATATAATTTGTAATTACACTGTATTGTTACCAAACCAGACACTTGTAATAACAGCAGCCAAACTCATGCCTAAGCATTGCTACAACATTTCATTTGAAGCGCATAAGTTAGTAGTGCATAAATTTAACTGTAACTATTTAATTTATTTTCGTAACAAAACAACACACTAAAAATTTTTAGCAAAGCCCAATGTGAGTCTGCCCGGCACCAAATCCGATTAAGAGAAAAATTCAGGGGGGGGGTAAAATTTTCCCAACAGCAAAGTCACGTGGCCTGAACTCAAATGCATTAGCATACGCAAAACGCATACTGTCGACCTAAGGTGGATCAACATGCACACTTATGACCTTTTTGTTAGTGGACCAAAGTTCACCATATTTTTTTGTTCAATGGGAATGAACCACCATTGATAACGCTATTTACCGCTTATCGGTATCTCTACGCATTCCAGAGATATTCGCAGTGAAAGTTGAAAGATGTCCTAAATCGCACCAAATTTTGGCCATTTTTTGGGTTCCCAAATTTTAACAGGCGGTGCTCCCCAAAAGTTGTACTCACATTATCACCTCCACCTAACTGCACGTCACATGACAAAGCTTCATAAGGCTACTCCCACTATTCCCAAAGTTATAGGCGCACATTTGTTGAATTTTTAGCCAATTTTTGACCTTTTATTGTGGGGTGGAAGTATGCTAGGAAGACTTGGTCATTTTCTAGCGTGTGTAAAAATTTGGGAGCGCAGCACGCCTTAGGGGCCGAAATATAGTTTTCAAAAAAGTGGATTTGGATGGGTATGATTTCACATTGAGATTTCAGTAATTAGTGGACCAAAGTTCACCAGACTTTTTCCCCTAATGCACAAGGAATCATGATCGATCAAGTACTTGTCCAATTTTGAATATCTTTATCTATTCCGGAAATATTCAACGTCAAACTTTAAAGTCATCAAAATCGAGCCAAATTTTGCATGTTTTTGGCCCGTGAATTTTTTTTGGAAGAGCCCCCAAAATTTTTGGACCTAATTTTCAAAACACAACCCACTGCAAAACATGGTGCAAAATTGTGCGGCGATTGGCCAACAGAGCTCCAAGATACATGGCAAAACAAGTATATAAACAAACTGTAGTAAAACATAAGTCCACTCCAAAAACTATTGTTTCTGGGTGGACTAAAATATATTAGCCTCGCAGTAAATAGTAATTTGTTCAACAAGCCAAGTTGTAAAAACTATCCCTGTTTTCTGAAATGAATTCTAGCAATTGTCTTTAGCTGAGATACACTTACTTTTGTTTTCCTGTGCACCTGTAATTAGCTTTCTGATATTAATGTCCATTACACCAGTAACCTGCAATGACTGGACAATTATAACAGCATTGGGCAACTTCACTTTTTGACTTGGACTTTCGTTGAGACTTTCGCTGAGCCTAAACTTCAGTCTAAAAACCTACTTAAGTCAAAAAAGTGAAGTGATTTCGCTGAGTAAAAAGATGGCGACTAATACGGATAGCTGAGTAAATTAAAACAGTCTGGTACCAAGAATAAACGCCGTAATGGCTACACAATGACGTAAGACATTACGTAATTACATCATTTGCGTGCACGGCACAATTAAATAAGCAAGTTCAATCGCAACTGGTTGATTTTTTCCTGTTAGGTTTACCGGTTTTCCGCCATTTTTAATCGTTTAGTTGAACTTTGGTCTAAGTACAGACTTTAGCGTTCAGCTTTAGCTTTGGCTCAGCAAAAAAGCTCAGCGAAAGTCTAAGTCAAAAAAAGTAAAGATCGTCAATTTGTATAGCGCATCGTCGCGAGCATGCACACGCCTCTAATGCGCTTTCATTACTAACCAGAGCCGCCTGCCGCATGGCAACCGTGTGCAGCCTGCAGACACAGGCTGGCGCAGCGGCCGGCTAGGCAACCCCAGTCAGCTGTACTAAGGTCCGCACCTTCCGTAACCCATGTAAATGAGTTACTACTCATTTCACCATCCCACGGAGGGTAGAAGGCTGAGTCGACCTAGCTGGCAGGCTTCGCACCGAGATGGTTTACCTGCCCGCAGGCAGTCACCCATCGCAGTACTAACCATGCCAGGCGTAGAGTAACTTCGTTTCAGCTGAAATGCATTACCAACTATGCCATGCCACCAAAAAGTGAAGTCGCCCATTGTATCAGTTCATACAATGTACATAACATAGTGAGTAAAACCAATGTGCAAAACAAAAACCCACAAATTTGAGACTAATAAGTAGTTTTCTTCTATAACAAAAATTCACTGATGGATGCCAGTAGCACTGCCAGCTAACATTCACGGCAAGGTCAGTGTTGAACAATCTGTATCAGAAAAAAACTGAATATTGATAAATTGGTATAACTTATAATTTCCAGAGACATAAACTGCAATGCAATACAAGCATCGCAAGCATTTTTGAAGAAGGAATTCTATTACCGTAATTTCTGTAGTGCACAGCCAATCACATGCTACGCGCCCCCTCGATCCATTCCTCGTCCATTCTGCCGATCCCGCAAAGTCCACTGCCGATCCCGCAAAGTCCACTCTAGTCTAACGCATTTTGTGTTTCTGGGGCCTAATTTACAAAATATCGTAAGACAATCCTAAAATTGTTGCAAAATCATCGCAACTTTGTCGTATCTTTGTCGTAAATCAACGAGTTACGATGCCGTAAGATTGTCATAAAAATGTTGTATCCGAATTTTGGTAGCTGATTTTACGACATCGTAACTCTCTCGCAATTTTGTCGTAACTCCGTAGTTGCTAAAATTAGCCAGCCAATCAACCGCCGTTACGTTGACCTCAACCACGACCTCAACCAATCGCGACGCAGTGTCACTGAGCTGGCGGCGCACGGCGCTGCACGTCGATCGTCTGCTTCCGCCGTTGCAAAAGGTTACCAATATAAACAATAACAAGTGAACTGATTTCGGGGCAATTTCGCTACCCAAAGTTACCGCAAACGAAATTTATACGTATTACGGCACTATGTGAGAATTATATGCTAATGAAAAATCTAAATAGTTACTGCATGCATGCTTGATGCTGCCGTACGACAGCTAAGGAGGTGTCGTACGTTTTGTCGTAACTTTGTCGCAACTTTTGTGGTAACTTTGTCGTACGATTTTTTGTAAATCGCGTTTTATCGTACATTTGTCGTAAACATTCCGCATGTCGTAACATTGTCGTATATTTGTCGTACGATGTTTCGTAAATTAGGTCCCTGGTAATTAGGCATATCGAATCTTTCAAACTCTGACCTTTAACATTTACATGAGCGAAAAATTAAAAAATTAAAAACACTAACTAACATTGAACACATAAACGACAATTAGCTTGATACCTTTTAAGTCTATACACAGTACAAAAACTTTATTCGACACGATTATATTCCTGTTTACAATTTCCGTCATGGAAACCATGCTGAGTTAAATATTCATTGGAACCAGAACAGCTGTTCGATTTGATTACTATTCTTTGTATAATCACTTCGCTGTTTATTGTTCTATGTTTTCTTTTCTTCCATCTGAAGTGATTATTGTTCTGAATTGTCACGTTATGGAAGATACCAAAAGCACTCCTACTATGACTTGGGAAGAGTTAGAAGACTGTGGTGTTAGTGTAAATTTTGTCGTATTGTTTCGTTCAATAACCGGGAACGAAAGTTCCATAGGTGGAACTTTCGTCCTCTGGAACTTTCGTCCCTTGGAACTTTCGTTCCCAAGAGTAAAATGGTCAGTGTTAGCGGTAGATCGGCGATCTTCCACTAGTGAGCAGAAAATTAGAAATTACTAGCGGTAGATCGCCATGCATCTAATTACATTTATCTCGTTGTTAATGTAACAATGCAACCATGTTTTTTCACTGCTTTGCTAAGACTGTGGTTGGAATTGAAATGTTATCAGTTACCAAGCATCAAATAAAATTTATTCAAAAATACTATAGTTCTAAGTTCGCGTTACAAAAACAGCTTTGGCTTGAAATGGACTGTGATATGATACTGCATAAGCCTGATTTAAATACGTGACAGTGTCCTGGCATGGTTTATAGAACTTCTATGTCCACCAGGAATATAAGTTCTACCATCTTCCCAACAATGTATCTACCCGATCTACCTTTACCAATTTTCCAGAGCTAACAGCAAGATCGCCGATCTATCGCTAAAATTATTGAAGTAAAATTAGCACAGAACTTTCGTACCCTGACACTGATAATTACTGAACCTCTTATACTTGTACTTGTACTTTGATTTGATGATGGGCGTAGAGTTCACGGTGAACTAATGGTGCCCCATTCTTTATCCAGTCTAATCTTGAAGGAGTTAACTGTGTCAGCCATAACCACGTGCTCAGGCAGATGATTCCAGTGATGAACGACTCTTTGGCTGTAGAAGTTCCTACGCAACTCAAGTCGGCTTCTTTTGATTTCCAGCTTATATGGATGGCCTCTGGTGTTGTACTTTCCACTGTGTAGTGTGAAGAAGAAAGTAGGATCAACATTTTCTTTTCCTGTAATTATTTTATATGTTTCTATTAGATCTCCTCTGAGTCTTCTTGTTTGAAGTGTGGTAAGTCCAAGCCGTCTAAGCCTTTTTTCGTATGATAATTTCTGATATCCATAGACCATTTTAGTTGCACATTTCTGAACTCTTTCTAATTGGTCGACATCTCCCTTGAGATATGGTGACCATGCTTGTATGGCATACTTCAGATGTGGCCTGATAAAACCCTTATAGATTATCAGGAATCCTTCCTTGTCTAGTCTTCTGAACTGTCTTCTTACCATTCCGAGAACTCTGTTTGCTCTCGCTGACGCTTCCATGCACTGTTTGGAAACCTTCAAGTCTGCTGTGGTTACTATGCCGAGGTCTTTTTCTTCCTGGACTTCTTGTATTTTCCACACTGTGTTGTCTTGTGTGATGGTGTATGCTGAGCTTATCTGATGCCCAATGTGCATAACCTTGCATTTTGGTGGGTTGAACCTAAGTAGCCATTCATTAGTCCAAAGACTCAAGGAATCCAAATCTGTCTGTAGGATTTGCATGTCTGTAGCTGACTTAATACGGGTCCAGATTTTTGTATCGTCTGCAAACATTCGAATATTACTTTTCATCCAGTCTGGAAGGTCATTTATAAACAACAGAAAGAGAAGTGGTCCTAACACTGAGCCTGTATTGCTTATAGCTCAACGGAAAAAGCTCCGATTTTGTGTCATTCGCTAGACGTATATAGCTAGAGTTTCAACAGGATATAATAATAACAAGGAAGCCCAGCTGTTGCTAGAGAAGACGCACTACAGCTTATATACAGTTCCTGTTGCAGTACTGACTTTCAAGGTCATCCACGTTTGATGATTTTTATCTCATCTGAACGGGCGAGATATGGCTAGTTTTCCCTCGAAAAAAATGCACATTTTTCTACCCCCATCTATTTAACCCCAAATTTGAAAATGTTTTCCTTGCACTGCATCCCCAAAATTTTGTACGCAGAGAGCATTGACACAGAACTAATTATCTGTGCAAAAAGTTTTCCTGTATGACCCAACGCTTAACCACAATACATCCATTATGGACAGGCAGATGGACAGACGGACGGACGGACGAGAGACAGATGACATTGGTACCATCGACGCTTACAGCATAGCTGTCATTAAAAAATGCGTCAAAAATTGTGTACAGCATAGGCCTAATAATCAATGTTAGGGAACAAAAGTTCCATGCTAATTTTGATGTTGAGAACGAAAGTTCCAGGGAACGAAAATTCCAAGGAACGAAAGTTTCAACTATGGAACTTTCGTTCCCGGGAACGAAAGTTCTCGGGTACTCAAGTTCCAGTTACCTATAAAACAGGTGGCACTGTGGGGCTATATAATCAGAAGACTTCTTGTGCAAACGACAGCCACGTCTATGGACCTATAGCTCAGTAGGGGATGGGATGCCAGGACTAACAGTTAAGGTTAGGGTTGGGGTTAGGTTACTAACCCTAACCTCAGCCGCACTAACCATAACCCTGTGGGCATGGCTACCGTCCGTTTGTACAGGGAGTCTTCTGCTAACAGATAATCATGATCTGAGAAGATGGATGTTTTGTTAATACTGCATTTGTTAAAACTTTTTATTCATCCTTGTGAGAGTCAGCTGCGGACATAGATCTGCTTTGTGAGATTTAAGTTAAAACGTGATAGTTACTTAAGGTTAGTTGCAAGAAGAAATCTCTAGTGGCGGAAATTCCACCGCGTTATTTGCCGTCCATTTGCTGTAGCGGTGGAAACCGGGTTGAGGCGCTCCATAAAGAGCGCTGTTGAAGCAGCTGTGATGATAGCCCTTACACAGTCTATTGGTAGCATGCGCATCTGCTGCGCGAAAGGTCTCCAGATCGAGTCCTCTTGCGTGCAAACATTTTGCAACTTTTTTCTTTTTGCTGTCGTAATTGACATTTTTTGTAATAATATATTTGTATTCTGCAGCTTATTCAGTTTTAAAGCTAGTTGCAAATAGCTTGGGTGAAAGCATTTGTCAGTGATAGACATTGTTCACATTATTTGTGGTTTATATGCTGTCCTTTTTGATGCATATTTTTTTGTGTTTATTCTTTAATGTTATTCTAGATACGACATATTAGGTTTCTGAGTGATTGAATTGTGTGTGATTGTTTGTGTATAGGAACTAGATCGCAGGTTACAGCGTATTGTACACCAGCCTGCAGAATGCCAATCACGGAGGTTTGTGTAAATTGTGGCTTTTGATTTTTTTCTGATGAAAACTCATATTTCTGTACTATGGCTTATGTGTAAGGCCTGCCGTTTTCCGCACTCCGCGGAATAGCATGCCGCACCATGGAATTTTCATAAATGCCACGGTTTTTAGCAGTGCTGTGGAAGCAGCAAAGTGCCACGGCATTTTCCTTGTTTGCACCTGACTATAGGCAAATTGTGTTGAATATGTGCAACATTCTGTGTGTCATTTAACATTTTTCACACATTTATCGTCATGGAAGTAGTTCAGTAATGCAACACATTAGGCCTACTGCTGACTAAATTTCGATAACAGTTGCGAAGCAAAAGTGTCGCAAAAGAGCCTTTTTGTTGAACAATTAAACCGCTTTGCGGAATGCCGTGGAAAATGCAAAACCCTGCCACGGAAAACCACATTTTTGCCTCGGAAAATCGTGGGCCCTACGTTATGTGTAGTTTTTATAGCCAGTCTCAGTTTTATCTTGGTACTGGTTTAGACCCCAGATATCGCTAAACAATTTCGGTCGGGATTATTGAATGTGATTATCGATAGTGTATTTTGATGAAATTTTTTTAGCAATCACTTAGTTTATGATGACAATTCTGATGATGATGTATGACATGTTTTGTACTGTGTCAGTGAGACCACTTAGTTTTTCACTACCAAAAAAACCAGTGCAGACATTTTGTTCGTGACAGATGCACTGCTCAGGTTATGTTTGTTGTTTTTGTGCTGTTATTCCATTTTTTGTGATGTTGGTTGTAATCAGCAATTGCCAGTCGGTGTCTATTTTGCAACATACAAAAGACAAAAGTCGAAATGCATTCAGTCAACCAGTGAAGATACTGAAGAGACAGCCCGTCTCTGATTCATGCCTAGCAGCTTCCAACTCCAAGTAGTTTGGCTTTTCTACTTTAGTAATTGTCTGATCAGTTTAAAAGTATCCTGCAGTAAATTACGATAACAGTTAATTGTTTTCCAGTTTGTGTTTATGTTGGTCATACAAGTTACATCAGGAGATGGTGTTTTAATCGAGGCCTTAAGATGTGGGTTTTTGACTGTGCCTACTTGTGGCAGACCCCTCTGAGACCACTTATTTAACGGGCTTCTTGTTAATATTTATGTAGAAAAAGTGTTCAGTTTATATACAGTGACATCGTGGTTGTACACTGTGTCTCAAAAAAACTGTCCCACTTTGTGATTGTTTATATCTTCGTCAAATATTGACCGATTTTCAAAATTTTTTTACTGGCACATTTTGTGGACAAGTAGTAGTAGTGCTATTATTAAACATACCACCACACCTTAACTGCATCTCTACACTACCATGTGAAACTCTTATTGTCAAAAATGTCTAAAATGCAAGTAATACATATGCAAAAATTATTTTCTAAAAATAATTTTTCAACAATTTTTATATTAATATCTAATAATGTTTAGTTTTTGATACATTCCTTGTGTTTGTAAACAAAAGCAGATAATATTATTGTAAAAAAATAATTTTTTATGCAGTGACAATACACTGGTAATGTGACGTGCATTTAGCAATGGGGACAAGCCTTTAAATAAGAACTTTTTTGAGTTCAAAAATGCAGTTTGCAATTAATACTGGCAAAATTTTTTAAGATAAACAGAAACAAGGAAGGACTGGGACACATTACTAAAAAGATTTGGATAACAGGAAGCACTGAACAAAGGCATGAGAGCGGCAGATATAAGCATGCACGTACTGAAGAGAACGTGACCACTGTGGATGAACTGGTAGCCTTACTAAACCATGAAGGCCAGAAACAAACACTCTGTATAACACGCCAGATATCCACAAAGATGGATCTAATACAGCATAGCATTGTACAGATCATTTGTCGCGATTTTGGTCTGAAGTGTTTTTCATCTTCCAACATGCCTGTTGCTTAGTATTGCTAGTTTTTTCTTGCATTTATATTTCACAA
>Ga0056128_1003881_pt1 | contig 18578 bp, 10 predicted proteins | sample WorMetLIZISLAND2_FD_71113 | JGI IMG/M metagenome (GOLD analysis project Ga0056128, IMG submission 71113) | Marine gutless worms symbiont microbial communities from Max Planck institute for Marine Microbiology, Germany - Olavius geniculatus... ... | reverse complement strand
GTTTGGTCTCTCTGTTAGTGAACTTGCTGGTCAGCGTGTGCATAGATTTTTGTTTAAATTTAACATGCTGGACAATATATTATGTAAGGTGTGCCAGCTATAGGGCCTAGTGTAATGTTTGTTAGGCCTATTTGAGACTGTGGTAACTACAGTATGTGTATCTGTCATCAGTAGGCATTAGTGTTTTTTTTCTTTTTTTGTTTGTTCTTTTTTTGTTTGTGATGCTATCGAATTTTTCGATGAATAAAGTTGATTATTATATCCCATAGACCTACAAATAAGGACTGACGGCGGCCATGCTCGGGTCCGCAAACTTGAGTCCATCGATATTTGTAGTTTTTTACTACAACTTTGTCAAACGTGGTCTGTTTGCTACAAAATTTTCTACACGTATAGTGCCACAGACAACGCGTTAAATTCGTACAACAATATCATCACACCATCATCGTTATCGCTATTTTATTGCATCACGATCAGCGATAATAAGGTATAAATCGGCGCATACAAATCAGCAACCAAATCAAAATAGCATCATGTGAAAATATCCCATACATAATCTGCTCACTGTCAGCGTCGTGAGTTTGAAAAAATTGGGGAGTCAAGAAGTTGCACTTTTCAGATAATTAGCCTATACATTTTTTTCGACAGCAGATTATGGGTGTTCAATTTCAATTTCACCCTGAATTTTATTAAAATGGGGTATTTTCAACACTAGATCTTTATTTTCCGACATGAATAAAGTTTCCCGACAGGTAAAAACTTCGGGGGAGAAGGGGAAGGGTTATTGTTCCCTGTCTCCCCCTTCCCCGGACGCCACTAGATGTATGTTGTTCACGACAATATTAGCTGCACTGGACGACGAACGATTAGGGCATCAACAAAAGCTGGCGATATATGGCACTATAAACTGCATAAAAAGTGATATATACAACACTATCTGGTGAATTAGCCTACTTTTAGCCGACTGTACTAACTGTGCAGCTTATGATTTGTCGTTCATCCGTCTGTCCGTCATCTGTCTGTAAGGTATGTACTGTAAGTTGTGCCTGAACAATACTGATTTTTCCTTTTTTTTTAATTTTGTCTGCATGATCGTCATTCGGTCAGCTGTTCAACGAATTGCAAATGTGGCTGTCGCAGAAAAAAATATGTTGGGCCTAAGTGTGGTAAATGCTTTCTTTTTTACAATAGTTTTTTCCTCCCTATCACACTTTATTCCGCCTTCAAAGCAGGGAAAGGCAGGCGAAAAGCCCCACCCTTAAATGTTCGCTGTTTTTGGGTGTACATCGTGGGCCGTAAAAAAACGTGCCACTGTAGGCCTACCTTTCTTCGCATCTTCGCCAAATTAGCCTATAAAATTTATTAAAATTGTGCGGAAAATTTGCAATCACGCGATTCTCACACATTCTACGGCACCACACCTTAGCAGCTGAATCGCTTCACCACATACATGTACAGTACCTCGTGAAATATAAGTTTTCGTTTTTTTTGTTTTTTTTGTTTAAAATATAAATTTTAGTTATACAGATTATTTCTATACGTCGACGGCGACAGTTCGGTCGCCGCCAGTTCGACCTTCGACCATCGGTTTGGAACTGAAGATGTCCCACAACGCTTCGACGAACTCGGTGACCGTGATGGTGTTCGTGTTGTGGCCGACCAGTCTCAGAATGAAGACGCCATCCTCGCCCAGATACTGGTGGACGAACCTGCGGGCGGTCACCTTGTGCTCGTGGTCGTCTTTGAGTTTGTCGACGAAGCGTAGGTGACGCTTGACGTACTGACGACGTCCGTTGCCGACCGCAAACCGCACGACCCACACCACCTGTACATGGTTAAAGTCAAGGATAAGCTCGATGCCAACATTTTCAAGGCCAAGGCCAATACCAAAGCCAGATCAGTAATCTTCGAGACCAAGGCCAACGCCAACGCCAGCAAGTGAGTAAGTAAGAACAGTGAGTATGACAATTTTATATTTACACAAACCATAATGATTCACAAAAGTTCTCGGACAAACATAAATTCAATGTTTCACTAGATATATCATAAAAATACAAAAAACTTATTGCACAGAGTACCTAACGTGCGTTATAAACCTAGTATAATAATAATAATAGTACATTCATTACCAGTGAGAGGCCACAGTGTCAAAGCCACAACCAAGGCCGCAATTTATTTTGTCTTCGAGGACTGTCGAACCAGTGTCAGTGGGAGCGTTGAATCTGCGATCGCGAGGTCGTGGGTTCGACTTTCGGTCGAGTCACTATCAGCTGGTCACTACTTGGACGGGTAACTGTCTGCGCCCAGGCTGGCAAACCATCTCGGCATAATATAACCAGCACCAATTAAGGTCAACTCAGCCTTCCATCCCGCCGGGGTGGGTAAGTCGAGTACCGGCATGTCTGACTGGGCTTATGGGACGCTCAGATGTGTCGGGTGGCAGGTAACACTGTGTGATCCCATATGGCAAGTGACGCTCCGTGGCTTTGAGGTTGGAAGAGCGATACCGTTTAACCGTACAAACCAGCGAGTAAGCGGTGAGAACGGCGACGTAGATAAGCCAGAAGTGGACGAAGAGGAAGATCTTTTCGTTGAACAGGTTGATCGGCAGGACGCACTGGACGTTGTAACGATGGACGGCACCCAGACGACGCACCTTCAAGTCACACATTGTGATCCGCGGGAAACGCACCGACGTCGTGGGCGTGGCTGCCGAACGCGACGACCAATCGCCGCCAATCTGTGTACGATGTCAATACTTATACTGTCAGTTTTTGTCATTCCAAAAGCGGGATTGCCGCTTAATTACACGTACATGTAATACCACGTTCACACGATTGAGCAAACATCGAGAAAACGTCGAGCAAATGTATTCAAATTAACGTGCTAATTGCTCGACGCTTGCTCGACATCTGCTCGATGTCTGCTAGCAATGGTATGAGCTATGGTAATTAGCATGCTAATTAGGAAGGCCGGGGTGTTGCAATAATGAAGGCCTATATAACACGTGATCAGCTGTGGGCTAAGCCTAGGCCTACATTTGAGCCAGAAGGCGGGGTTCCACCAGGCCTGCTTGATGTTTGCTTGATGTCTGCTCGACGTTTGCACGACGTTTGCTCGATGTTTGCTGACGCTTGCTGGACGTTTGCTCGATGTCTGCTCGATGTTTGCTTGATCGTGTAAACGGGGTATAACTCACAACTTTAGGAAGTTGCGCACAGAAAACAAAAATGAAACAATGTGAAAGGAGGAGCTCGCGGCTTTCATTTCACTAAATATATTCCATCCAGTCAGTTCAGTTAAGTCCGAAGATGAACAGTGCAGTACGGCCCATATTACGCATATATAATATACAATTGCCGGCGATAAAATGCGATAAAATGCAACGAAATGCAGATCAGAGCAGTAATGGAAGAAAAGTTGGAGGTTATTGGCGATATAAAAGACTGTAATGTACAGCAGCACAAAGATGTAAAATGTTTGGTAGAATAATACCCCGTTTACGCGATCGAGCAAACATCGAGCATGCATAAAGCATAGCCTACACGAAACAATCATCAAGCAAACATTGATCAAACATTGAGCAGACATCAAGCAGCAAGCATCGAGCAAACATCGAGCTTGCTCGTCCAGCTAACATATAGCAGCTCGTCCAGCCAGCTCGTCAAGCCAGCTTGATTGTGTAAACGGGGTATAAGTTACAGAACGGACAGCGGCGTCGTCGTTCGAAAAATAAGCAAAGCAAGAAGTTGCAATTTTCCGGTCGACATGCTGCAAATTTCCACCAGAATTTCAATTTTCCCCCTCAAGTTCTTTAAAATGGGAAAGGGAGGTTTTAGACCCAAATTTTGCATCTTTTGCCGAAAAGTTTTCCAACAAGGAGAAAATTTTCCGACAATTTTTCGACAACTCAAAAGTTATGGGTGGGGGACAATTGCCCCCTAGTCCTCCCACCGGCCTCGACGCGGCAATGGTTAAATGATGCATGACCTCGACAATGCCTCGGATGACGTCGACGCCGTACGAGTGAAAAGGAACTCCGAGGAAGAGATCTAGCAGGAACAGCTGCGCGACGACATTGATGAGGTAGAGGCATTTGATTGACAGGTAGGTCAGGATCAGGTAGTTTCCGCGATGACGTCCGCACATACGGCAGCAGGTGCGAGTCAGCAGGCGTTTGATGCTCAGGGTGAAGCCGGGCTGAGAAGTCGCCGTCTCGTGACAGCGCAGATACCTGCACTCACACAACGTCACAGAACGCTCCTACTCAATTATCCTCACCCCGCTTTATGTTTAACGCGCCGGAGAATTTCCTTCCAAAATACAAAATCTGAAACAAAAAACCCCTCCCCATTTGGGGGCAGTTGAAAAGCTACATTAAAATTTTGAGCACCGACAATCTTTGGTATCAGAAATTTGCAGCTGTATGTAGGAAAATTGTAACTTTCTCACCCGTCGCTGTTTACGCCGCTATGCTAAGCAATAAGGTTTTTTTAATTTGCGTTTTTCTGCAGCACCGTCTGTATCTTTACCATGCAACATTTCGTGATTTTACTTTCAGCTGCGTGTACATGCGTGCATTCGTGACAATATCATGAATTCGTGCTCAAAGCTGTATGCTTTACATCCGGTACAAACGCGCCACATAACTACGCCGGCTGATGAAGTTATCCAGATTTTATGCCTAGTGGCTTACACAGGGTGGGCCACAAAAACCGGACCTGTTTGAGCGTTGATAACTCAGCGACGGTTACCCGTAGAAAGGCGCGTAATATGTCAAAAGTTTTAGAATGTTGTAGACAAAAAGAGCCGAACTTGCACAGCAAATCATTCAAATATTCTTTGCCTAATTTGCCTAAATCTTCGCTACCCCTAAAATTAGGCATTTGCCTGCACTCCCATGTGCCCGAGTTCAATGAACTTACAAACTCACTGCCAGAAAGTCCAGATTTAAATTCTGTAAATTATTCAGTGTTGGGGCATTGCAACAGATAGCATGGTCACAAAATCTCTGTAACTGACCAGCTAAAACGTGTGCTAATTGAATGCTGGGCTCAAATGATCCTGAATACATTGACTCCAGCGATCGATCAGCTGCCTAAAAAACTGATGACGGTTATGAATGCAAAAGCTGGGCAACTGCCTATGTCGAATTTCATCTAAACTCAACGTATGTGTTAATGATTGTTCATATTTCATTGTATGCTGAATGAAAATCAACTTAAATTCATGCGTTACTGCCAATTTAGCATGATTTTAAGGGTGGGACAAATTTGTGTAAATCAGGCAAAGAATATTTAAATGCTGAGACATGCAAGTTGTACACTTTTTCTGTACACAATTTTGAAACTTTTGGCATATTACTCGCCTTTCCATCAATAAACATCGCTAAGTTATAAAAGCTCAAATGTCCATGCTAAATCCATGTGTTACAGTCAAATTTGGCAGAATTTTGGTGGTGACGAATATTTATGCAATTAGGCAAAGAATATTTAAATGCTACAATATGCAAATTTGTCATTTATTTGTACAGCATTCTGAAACTTCTGACGTATCACACGTCTTTCTACCACTAACCATCGCTGAGTTATCAACGCTCAAACAGGTCCGGTTTTTTGGCCCACCCTGTAGATTACTGGTTGGTGTAGTCCGCTTTACAATTCACAGCGGATTATTGTTCACTAGGCGTAATACACGAGTAAAACACGACTAATAAATAACATTCTGTTCGCCTTTTGTTTTTGAGTTAAGAGTCCATATATGGACAGACAGACACAGACAGACAGACAAACGAACAAACGTGCAAGACTCATAATAGAGAACCTATTATGGAAGGACCGCATAATAATCGACTTAATAACATGGGCCTAAAGTAACTGAAGTACTGATCGGTATTAGAAAAATGCTTTCTTTCTGTTTGCCAGGTGGCAGCAGCAATTTCCAATTGCATGCTCTGTCTGCGGGGTTTGATCCCCAAATGTCCCTTTCCCGTGGGGGTCAGCGACCCGCATCTAACACAATGTGTCATCGGGTCCCCGAAGTGTACCTACCAAATGGCATCTGAATTTATCAAACGGTTTAAGCAGAATGCAGGGATGTGACAGACAGACGACAGACGGACCACGCTACAGAGAAATGTGTCGCTATACGCTAAATCTCCTACCTGTCCATCATCCTGGTCATGTAGGAGAGTGTCTTGTCTCTGATCTCGGTCATATCGGTGACGGTAAACGACTGTCCAGCCTCGACAATGCTATGAATGTCCACGCCCGAGTTTGAGCTCAGAGCGATCCAGATCCCATACGGCATATAGAAGAGCAGCGCCTGGACGAGTAGAATCACCGAGACCCATTGGTAGTACGGCAAACGAGGTAGATCGGCCGCTTCTTCTTCACTGGGCACGGCCTGGTCCGCCGACAGGTAGTACGTGTTGCGAATCCAACAGTAACTGCACACGCGAACAATATTCACGCAATCAGTGGCGTTTTAAGAATTTCAGAAAGGAGGACAAAGAGTCTGGGGACGAAATCCTGCAGAAGCTAAGGCCGATCGTGCTAACTGTTACATAAAGTTTGATGTTTTAAGAAACAAAAATACGCAGATTGTCAACGCCGAAAGGTCCTAGGAGGTTGTCTTGTCCTCTATACTGCATTGCATAGAATTAACTATGAACATCTTTTGAATAGACTCATAGATTGAAACGTAACATAATAAGCTATCATAAATTCATCAAATTACAACCTTTTATTATTGTTTTTGTTCACGTTTCGGCAACCACACATCTATGTCTTCTGACTACTTACTCTCCGCCGCCTGGTGGACAGTCGTTCGGACGAAGGCAGCAGCGGTTGCCAAAACGTCAACAAAACAATAATAAAAGGTTGTAATTTGATGAATTTATTATAACTTATTAACTATGAACACGTTCATTCGCCATAAAGACAGAAACAGACAGCAAAAAAAGACAGATCGATATGTACAGATAAAAGCAACTATAACTATATAGCAGCAAGCAGAGATCTCAACCTGCCAGGTATGCCACCTGGTGTATAATTCAGCTAGTTTTTGCTTTTAACACTAAACGTCCGCTGTTGTGTAACGAGGTGCAGGAATAAAGTAAGCTGCACTGAGTTGATTTTTGATAACAAAATAAGGTAAGGCTATGCGTGTTGAAAAAAAGTTTTTTTCTGTTACGACTTAGGACTCAAGCCGAACTGTACGGGTCTACACTCTACACTGGCATCATGGCATGTGCATCTGCGGTCTTAATCTTGGTCTCAACATTTTACTCTTGTTATCATTTCTGATAGTGCCGACCCCGTGGGGAACTCAAAGGTAGACTGATACACCGGCGCTACGCACCTGTTGGTGTATTCGTCGTGGGTGTCCTTGTGGAAGTGGGCGGGCATCCAACAACTGATCGGGTTGCCGACGAACTGTTTGGTCGAGACGAGCACGGCGAAGCAGACCAGGATTGCGACGGTCGTACGATGGTTGAGACGATCGACGTAGTCGTCATCTCGTCGCGACTTGGCGTACGGTATAACTCCGAGACCCACCACCTTGAACAACTGATCCATCGCTCTAATTCACACGCCCCTGTCGCTGAGTGCTTGTGTGCCGTGTGTCACGAGAGAACGTACAATCTCTCACAGCGCATACACCATCACCTGACGCAGTCGATCACAGGTTGTCAGCGTGTCCATTGCCCGCGGATTAGTTGAGCCGAGGATTTGTAGTCATTGTACAGAAGATTAGCAGGAAAAGTCTTTATGGTCAATGTTACAGTGTTTATGTTAAATGACGGCGTTTTGACACAGAATGTCTATTACTATTGCCGCTGCCGAGCATATTATCGCTGTTCTCTTTTACCTGCTGCTGCTACTGCTGCTGCTGTTGATAATGATGATGATTGACATAATAATCACATCTCGTGAACAGTGTTGCTATACAGTGCGCACATGCCGGATATCGCCGATTCCGACAATATTGCTGCACAGAGCAACTACATCAGAGTAGGCCGAGTGTTAGAGTAGGTATGTCGACCGTCTGCAACAAAAAAAAACAAAGTAATAAACTTGGTTTAATTTAGAGGCATTGCAAAATAAACACGCAGTCGACGAGCCCCATTTTCGGTGATGTACTCATGGCGTATATTTAAAGTTTAAGGAGGGGCACAGGAGGCAGAGAGCGGAGGGGCGCCCCGTACCTCTCGGCGGGGGAGCTCAGGTATGCTCAGGGATCTCATGCTAGATGTGAAAAAAATGTTCTTATTTTGTAAAAATATATTCAAAATATAAAATGAATAAACACGTGGAAAGTTTATCCAAAGAAGTGGACGAGTCTATTACTTTTTATTGCTGTACAGTAATCTGTGACGTATTGCAGCCTATAGACGTCATTTTAAAAAGACAACACAAATTGTAGCTGATATCTTGCGTTTCAAATTTTTTAAAAACGGGCAAATTTGCGACTTTCAGTGAACGTCCAAAATCCATAAGTGTTTCAGCTTCGGGGGGGGGGGCTTTGCCCCTGGCCCCTAACAAGGGGCTTTGCCCCTGGACCCCGCTGGGGGCTCTGCTTCCAGACCCCCTATTATAGGAGCCTTACACTTGTATTTGGGGAGCCTTCAACTCTGTAACGCCGGCACTGACAGGAAGTCTGAAGCTTTTTTGTAAACTGATATACACATGTCGATATTTCAGCAAGCGAAAGTGGGCAAATTGGAGGAAAAAGCATGGCAGGTTGCTCGCCCAAATACTTCACTATAGGCCTATTTGTGGAGTGGGGTAGGCTATAAAAGACGTCTTGAAAAAAACCCGTACAAACCACTCTTCAAGTCTCCGCTTATACTGTTCGGACCGAGCGGTGGCCACTGCGCAAATTTAGGTTAGTTGATTGCATATAATTTAAGTACTGATTTAGTTGGCAAAACAAATATTCTCTCTCGTAATACAGAGTTACTTGAGCTACGCGAATGTCCCTATCGAAATGACATCTCATATCGCCAGCAGTTTTTGCAGGGTGCACGAGTGTGACAGGCGGACGGACCACGCTACGAGAAATCTGTCGCAATAGCGGACATCGCTGAAGGCATCGCTGCCGCTCGAGGTAGTCACGTGCATAGGTCTATGTCACATCTGTCCGGTTTCCCAGCACTGAGGCAATAAAACGAAGGCCGATTGTCGGATATCAAATTCTGCTGATGCGTTCACCTATTTTGTCCCTAATTCGTCGCCGTAAGAAAGTCGAAATGCCACGGTGAAAAAGCCCGCTGGCCGATTGTGGCGGTTAGTAGCCTGTAGCTCAAATAACGTGTCTTGTCGACAGCCATGCGAACTATGGTGCGTGATGAGCACCGTGCAACTCCACGCCGCTAATCAGCTATAGCGAGAAAGTATCTAAAAGCTGCGGGATATTTCGCAGATACGGACGACCAGGACGATGCTGACACCATGTCCACGCTACACCAGCTGTGCGACTACGCGAGAAAAATGCGTTAAGCGGGGATTCCATCGAACGCAACGCACGCAAGAAACTGTGCCACAAACGACATAAACGCCAAAAAATTACGCAACAAACGCAACTGAATTTGACGCACGCAGCTGACGCAACGACCCCTTCTGTCCGTGCGTTTTGGCCAAAACGCACGGACAGAAGGGGTCGTTGCGTCAGCTACGTCACCTCCGTTACGTTCGTTACGTCAGTTATGATAAGACGCGACAGAGCAACGTAACTAAACTGAACTGAATTGGCATGGTTTAGTTTTTGACGAAATGGCCAATGGGCAAGCCGAACTGCGCTTACAGTAGGCACCGTCTAACGGCGTCGGTGACTACGTGATTGCGCGCATGTACGCGTCAACCAATTACCTGTGAGCTCACCATGCCACCATGCTTGCCCATTGGTCAGTTCGTCAAAAACCAAACCCTGTCAGTCCAGTTCAGTTAGGTCGACGTCGTTCTTTATATCGCGTACGTTGCGCTGGATTGAAACCCCGCTTTATTCGGACACAACACTCACATCCGCTATCCCGCGTGTTCTCGTCAGTCCCGCCGAGTCTTTTCGCAACACGATCGTCAAACAACTCGATAAAATACATTATACCTGGTCTACACGATCAAGCTGGCTCGACGAGCTGCTATATATTAGCTGGACGAGCCAGCTTGATGGTTGCCAGATGATTGCTTTGTGCAGACTCTGCTTTATGCAGGCTTCATGTTTACACGATGTTTGCTCGACGTTTGCTCGATGTCTGCTCGATGTTTGCTCGATCGTGTAAACCGGGTATTAGGTCCCTAGGTGCCTACAGGCCTACACCGCGACTGTTCTCGAAGTCGGGGTACCCGAACATAAGCATTCTGCTACCGTGTAGGAATAATTCGTGGTCTGCCACCAGAAATGACGCCGTCTTTAACGTGCGAACAATTTTAAAGACCAAACTTTAGACATAGACTCATTTGTGTTTCGCCTCTTTCCCACATCCCACTGAAAAGTGACTTTTTTGTTCGTGTGGTTGGGCGAAAAAGTCGTGTTGAAACGTAGGCTGGAAGTTACAGAAGTGCTGCGAGGTGGTGGAAGGAGGTGATGTAAACATGAAGCCGGATTACACATTTTTGGAAGAAAGATCTGGATAGTTTATCTCGCCTGTCTTTTATTGAGTTTAGGTTAGCGACAAATAAAAGGTTAGGATGCCACGGGCAAAGTTAAAGATGATATGTGGGCCTACTGCTCTTTTTTGGATTGATTCCATTTGCTCATTTTGCTCGCATGAAAAAATCAGAAGACATTATGACGACGAGTTCCTGACTGAAGAAGCGCTAACGTTGGAAGCTTTCACCGACGATGTTAACGATTAGGCCTGCGCCATTCGAGATAAGGCCTACTGTGAGCAATTTGCTTCTGATAAAGACGCCTGATAAACACAATGCTCAAACTGCTGTCGTTAAATCGAATATTTCAACTATACAGGTCTACAGAAAGTTGGTGAAATATAAGTGGCACGCTTTCAACAGCAAATGCAACGCTGCAACAGGTGCAAAATGTGATTGCAAAGAGACACACATTGTCTTTCTTACCTGTGCATAGTTGTAGCCTATAGGCCTGCACGATTCGGCCTGGTAAGTCAGCACGCCAACGCTCTATAGGCGTAATGGAGCAGTGCCTGTCACTATTGCTTAAGACGGCAACGCTGCCATACGTGGCCTACGGGCACTGCAATGTTTATGCAGAAAAAACACTTCGAAGTGAGACGAGACGTACACGCCGTCGGTCGCCAAGATAACAATTTGCCCGTGTCGCGATGCTGATTTATTTCTCTGTAGCCTACACTTAGTAAGTAAGTCACTGTAGGTCTTAACGTAACAAGCAGCACCAGAGTTTGTCTGTTGAATCAATCGAGAATAGCCTATTTACAGCGTCGTTGTCGTAGGCCGAAGCCGCTTTGTCTCTGCGCAGCCCACGACTTGAGCAGCGAACATTAATGTCACCTCCTGCTCGACGCTGACAATTCTCGAATATTATATCTGCCGTGAAAATTCACGGCAGATAGCGAAAATCGACTACTTATTTTCCGTGAATTTTCACGGCAGATAACACATTGCGACAATTCTAAGCCCCTACTCAGCAGTGATGAGAGTTGACAGAAATTCGGTCGATATGAAATTTAACTGGATAGGCCTATTCTCCGACGTGAAAGCCTTCGCCAAGCAAGCAGTCCTGCTATAATGGTGTAGTGCACTAGGCTCCTATACAGATGCCACAAAATCAATGTTTCGCCACCTCAAATCACCCCATCGTAGGCCTATACTCACGCCGAGTACAGTAATATATCGAATATCATAAATATAGTTTTTTTGCTACTCAGTATAGGCTTATTATATACCAGCCTGATCGAGTCATGTGTGCAGTGCACCCATTACAGCAAAGACTTAATGATAGGCCTAGGCATGCATTGTATGCATGTGCGTTAGTGCAAAAACCGAAAAGGCCCACGCAAATTGTAGCCTAGGTAGATAGACAGATATAAGGCATACAGGCTAGTAGGTGGTTAGCCAACTCAGCTAGAGTCTTTGTCACGCCTTAATCAGCTCAGTCCAGTTCTCGACAACATGCTTAAAGACGCGTTCGAGCCTACAGAGCAACGTAACTAAACTGAACTGAACTGGCATGGTTTACTTTTTAACGAACTGAACAATGGGCGAGCAAGGCGAGCCTATTGGTCATTGGTCGACGGACGCGTACGTGCGCGTAGTTACCGTCGCTGTTGGCATGGCTGTTAGACGGTGCCTACTGTAATGCATTACTGCTTGTCCATTTATCAGTTCGTCAAAAACTAAACAATGTCAGTTCAGTTCAGTTCAGTTACGTCGCTCTGTACACGCCTTAATACCCCGTTTACACGATGAAGCTGGCTAGACGAGCTGGCTTGTCCAGCTAACATAAATTATAATTGCTAGACGTTTGCTCGATGTTTGCTTCGTGCAGGCTATGCTTTATGCATGCTTCATATTTGCTCGACGTTTGCTCAATGTCTGTTCGATGTTTGCTTGATGATTGCTCGATCGTGTAAACGGAGTATGAGACTCATCAGTTCAAGCTGCTCTGCTTGCTTGCTCGTTGACTGTCAGCGCATTATATCATACGACAGTTCGAGAAAAAAAACGAAAATCCCCAGACGCCCAAATAGCTTGAAGTAATTCCTGCCTTATTTTACGAGATACCCCTCCCCACGGTAGAATAAGTTGTAACCACATTTTTATTGAAGACGCATGTATAGACCCTCAGAAAAGGATGGTTGTAAGATTTTATTTCGGTGGTAGTTTTTTCCACGGTAATAAAAATTCTTAGTTCCATCCGCCAGTTTAAGTATGTATTGCACACAAAATATCGGCATTATGCACACCACGGTCTCACACAGAGCAGTGTACACAGATAAAACAACGGAATGATGGGCTGCAAATATACTACACGGTGTTTCATAAAAACGGCACCCTTTTTCTTTCTTTCATAACCGAGTCAAATGGCGATCATTTTACTTCAAATTTTTATCAGATGTAGCTGGAGAAACCTCAATTCAAAATATTTTTGACAAAATATGGCTTTTAATCAAATATTCTTTGCTAGTCGTGATGTAATGCTGACGTCATAATGTGCCGTGAGTACAAACCTGCTCGTCGCAATCGGCGCTGACTGTTGCTAAATAGCTGCCCTACATCGATAATAAACTTTATCTGGTTTGCTGATAACAAACTGTTAAAGTTTTATCATTGTAGACACAAAAAACGCCAAAACGATCACTTTCACACACTTAAGGGGATAGGTTGATTTTTACACCTTCCAGCAAGACAGTGCACCAGCGCACACCGCTTGCGAGATGGTCGAGTTTTAAAATCGCGAGATGTCTGATTTCATGCTTCCATGTTGCACAGTGCTGATATAATGAACATTTTTCATTAGTAAATCAGATAAAGTTCACCATCGAAGTAGGGTAGCAACTCTCAGCACTGGTTGCGACAAGCAAGTTTGTGCTCACGACAAATTATGACGTCAGCGTTACATCACGATTAGCAAAGAACGTTTAACTAACATCCACATTTTGTTGAAACAGTTTGAATTAGTATTTCTTCAGCTACATCTGGTAAAAATTTCATGTAATTTATCATAATGTGACTCAGTTATGAAAGAAAAGAAAAGGGTGCCATTTTTAAAATGAAACACCGTGTAGTTACAGTAAAAGCAAAAACTAATTAATAAATATTTAACCACACCTTCAAGCACAAATAACAACCGAAACAAAATACACATATATACAGAGTGGTCCAATAAAAGTAAACCATTTCATTTTTCTCATAACTACAGCAAAATAATACTGATCAGTTTCAGTAATACTTTTTCTACTACATGCAGGAACAATGAGGATAAATGGTAATTTAAGATTCCACCACTAGTCTACACTGGAAATTATATGAAATAAGCTTTAAAAGTCAACATTCACTAGGTAATGCTAAGACATATTAATCTGTAACTGAGAACTTAGTGGTCTGCCAGTGTGTGTCTGCAAGATAATTTTCGGTAGGCCCTATTGCTATTAGTCATTTATGATGACGTTATGTAATTTTGTGGCTTAACACTTCTTCGCAGACCACCCTGTATATTAGATAAGTTGCAGCAACTGTTGCAGCTACTTGTGGCCTCCCCTGCATAGAAGGAAAGTGACTAACACATTAACTTGCGTACAAACTCTAATCATACTGCACTTCCAGAGGGTCAACCAATTTTTTTGCGGTTAATTGCATTTTCAGGCAATTTCATTGTCTGCGTGTTAATTTGGCTAGAATCCTGTTAATGGTCAGCTGAAAAATATTCTTAACCGGCCAAATTTGTAACAACAAAAGTCAGCTGAAGGGTCTAAGCTGTAGCAGATGGAGCTGTAACTGATTCAATGATTGCAACAACTTCTGTAGCAACCGTTGCTGCAACATTCACAATGCACAATGCACTCTTGCCATAACTACTACAACTCGCTTACATCAAATACTTGCACAGTGAAAAACATGTTGCTGAGACAAAAAAACTCATGTGACAATACAAATGCTACTAGATGTAAAAAGTACCCAAAGAGATCAAACTCCGTCGAATACTGCGTATTTACCCGTAACAGGCTAACAGTCTGCAGGAATGGCAACACTTGAAAACACTTCCAGATCTTAATCGTTTCTAGACTACCGCCAGAGCTGGAATTGAGAGAAAAACTATGTTTTCGGGAAAAAAATTTGTAGGTTGCTGAGTTTTTAAGTTTTCAGGGTTTTTTTTATGTCTTAGTGCGCAAAGAAAATGGGACACCAATTTCAAAACTCAGGAAGAACGTTCTATACACTGTTCTCAATATTACATCGTTTTTGCGGGAATGCTGAAACGTCGAGTAATTGAAACGTCGGGTAATGGAATGCTTGAGTAAAAATGCAAGTAATGCCTGTCATTGAATATATCGAGTATAGGAAACGTTGTGCAATAGCCAGTGACTAGAAATGTCGAGGGAAACTGCGAGTAACAGCCAAGGACTGGATACAGAAACGTTGAGTAACTTAATCGACGTTTACATTACTTGCCATATACAGTCAGTGACCATTACTTTACGTTTCAGATACTCAGCCTTACCTAACCCTGTCAAAACCCTTTATTCGACGTTTCTTTTACTTGACGTTTCAGTGTTACCATTTTTGCTGAATAAATAACGTGAAGTCAGAACTCAAAAAATCTCCAGTAAAATACGAAAATAAATGTGTCTTGTATCACAAATTGTACAGCAAATAAAGATCCTGAAAAATATAAAAAGTAGAATTTTAAAAATCCTAAAAAGCTTTACTTTGTCAAACCGACTTTCCAGCCCTGACTGCTGCCAACATATAATCATTAATCAACTGTTCATGAACCAAGCCCCACCCACTAAATACCCAACCAAAAATTTATTTAAAAATTCATAAATGCAGATCACTAACAAAATCTTATCACCAGCTACTTGGGCCAAGCCAGACCAATCCAAAATTTTAATCAAAAAAATACACTTATACACTTTACGAGTAACCTCACAAACAAACAGACAGCCAGACAAACATACATAACCAATAAGAACAGAACCCCAGAGGTAGCAAACAGTGGCGAAGTGATAGAGAAGAGGGGCTGTAGCTCGCACCCCAAATTTTGGGCTGTCATAAAATTGTCAAAAAATCTTGTTGTCGGAAAATGTTCATCCAAAATGCAAAATTGGGGCTGAGAAACCTCAATTTTGGAAAATTTTTTAACGTCAAAATTAAAATTTTGAGCACCCATAATCTCCTCTGTCGGAAATTTGCAGCTTCCTGTCCCCCCTGTTCCACTTTTTCAAACCCCAACGCCGCTGGTGAAAAAGAACGCTGTGCAGTGTGGCACCAATCCTGCTACAGGGTTGAATGATGGACATTCAAGTGACTAGACGTAAACTTCTGTATAACTGTTCTCACAAGATTCACTGCAGTATCCAGGCTACTGTGTGTATCTGTGGCAAACTGGATGTCAGACAAACGACAAAGTCGGCCGACTTTTGTGGGCGTGGTTTAGTTGCTCAAGAAAATTGGCTGATAACATCGGTGAACCATGACACATGGCTGACATTTTTGTCTGCTACTTCGTGCAATATCAGCTAGTACAACAGCTGAATGCAGATTGCAAAATAATACTTGCATCACTTCTTCTGCATCTAATAAACAAAAATAAATAACAAACACAATAAATAACTAAAATAAACATCCATTTTCCATTTTAAACAATCACCATGGCAACAAAAGCACAATTTGTTGACCAATCTACAAAAAGTCGGCCGACAAAATTGTCGAAGATAGAACATGTTCTATATCAACTGACAATATTGCCTGAATGATTTTTGCATGACAACATGACAAATTTCTGTTGAACGATTTTGTCGGCAGATAAAATCGGCCGACTTTGTCGTTCATCTGATATCCCCTTTATCCTCAGAATGTGCTCAAAGTCACAATAATCAGGCACATAGCCAGGAATATGTTTTGGCATAACACAAAACGTTGAAGAAGCACAGAATATGTTCAATAACCATTCTGACGCCATTTATTACATAAAGAGTTTACTTGGCTTGATTCTGGTTCTATACATACTAGTATACCCCCATCGCCATGCCAATTACAATAATACCAACAGCCAACACTGGGGGTGCAGTAATTGGGTTCTTGTGATTTCCCCCAGCAGTTTTGGGGGCAGAGCTTTGACTGTTTGAAAAGTTTTCACTGTTTTCAATACTCTGGCAGTACAACACAATTAATTTCGCATCAGAAAAAACCTGCTCATCAGTTGACCACTGAGAAAAAAACTGGTCATATTAACAGAAAATTCATTAATTCAGTTGGACTTAAACTCAGCTGACAGATCTTAATAAATCAGTGTTGCTGTTGCGAGTGCCCCTATTCGAAAAATCTGCTATTCCAAGTCAATTAGCCTATGGTCACAGATAAAGTGCAACATATGCTAAATATACCTATTAGAGTAATTGTCAACAACTCAATATATAAAATACATTATAGGCCAAAATCTGTGGTCATGGATCCTGCTCTGCGACGGTGTCCCACGTTAACAACTAACTCCCAACACCTCAAAGGGCTGTTCAACAATTCTATTAGTCTGACAGAAAGGGGGCAGGTGACCAGACTACATGACTAGACAAACAGTGCTCTGAGAACTGTTAGTGTCCCGGTGTTCCTCCACGCTTGGCAACGTGGCCCGTCTCTTGCAGCCTAAACACACAAAACATACAACAAATTTACTTATTTAACTAGAAGGCGCTTGTAAGAGTGCATATCTCCGACAAGTGAAGTAATTTAAACATTATAAATACTACTAATACTACACCTACAGATCCTACTACTCCTACAACTACAGCTAATAAGATGCGCTGACATCAACACATCTTGCCGTTCCTGATGTCTGCTTGTGCATGACATGTGAAGATGATGATGAGTCATCATGTACACACTCACAGATGGACAGAACGACCAATCTTTTAATCTCCTCCAATGTTCACTACGTTCACCTTGGTGGAGATAACAAGAACAGAAGTCAGAAACTGCAACCCTCCATGGCAATATATCGTGCACCAAATGGCAGCAGTTTCTCATCTCTACCAAAGATCAAGCATCCAAAAATCTAATCATCTCAAACCTGGGCCAAGTCTAAACTTCACTAGAAATTTCAGCCAAATCCATCCGTAACTTATTCTGTAACCCTGCTGACAGACTTCTTGTCCTATCTCTCAACGGCAAACAATTTAAAAATCCTTTCCCTGATCGAGATCACCACTAAAATCTTGCATTCTGCAAGTTGGATCAAGTCAAACCTTCCCCAAAATTTTCAACCAAACCTGACTGCAGCTGTTTCTGTAACCTGCAACAACTGAGGTCCTTCTTACGTCTGCAAGGTATGGAGCATAGAAGTAAAACACGTTTTTTTACGTTTTTTATTCTTGCCACGTTTTTTACGTTTTTTATTGTTTTTTTATTTTTCTCAACGTTTTTTGAAATTTTTTCAAACGTTCATTAAAATTTGAAAATTCTACCGAGAACGTTGAAAAGGGCTTTAAAGCCACACAAACGAATTAATAGGCTATAGTGGTGGTAGTTTACTTACAGTCAAACCCGTTTAATATCACATCTGTGGGACTGCCAAAACTGTGTGATATTAACCTAAGTTGACATTAACAGGAGTTTGCCATAGGAGCCCAACCAGAAGTAAAATTATATTTTGATGAATAGACCTTGCACCAGTAAAAGTTCTGTGTCTACGTGAAGTACAAAAACAAGACAACAGCTCGGGTCACTGAAATCAAAATATTACTTGCACTTATTAATTATTGTTTTCATACTATCAATACAGTTAATAGGCCTACTATACGCGTACAGTTCATGCAGCACAAATCGCAATCAAATATCAAAGCGGCGCAAAGAAATTGGTGATAGTACGCTGAGTAACGGTAGCGCGTGTGTTCAGTAAAAAGTCATGAACGCATGCTATCG
>Ga0056128_1003880_pt1 | contig 18581 bp, 13 predicted proteins | sample WorMetLIZISLAND2_FD_71113 | JGI IMG/M metagenome (GOLD analysis project Ga0056128, IMG submission 71113) | Marine gutless worms symbiont microbial communities from Max Planck institute for Marine Microbiology, Germany - Olavius geniculatus... ... | reverse complement strand
TAGAAGGACCAACTGTGGGTCCTGGGAGAGGAGTTGGGAATTGAAGGGATTTTGTTGGTCAACTTGAACGTAATAGTAACGTCGTGTATTGTAAATCTGATTCGTCGATGTCATCTAACTGACGTGAACTGTTGAATACTATCTGTTTGGTCGATATCAGTCGTCGTGTTACATAACTCAATAGTGATAAAACCAGTGCCTAACTGCTCAACACGCTATCACATTCGACCGTGGCAGGGTTGGATGTTACAATAGTATTTAGTTATAGTATTATAGTATGACATATCACTTCTCAGTCTCAAAATCCAGTTTCAGTTCTTGTTTTTTGCACTTGAAAAAAAGACAATCATTTCGATCTTGCATTTGTACACAAGAATAATACTGACTACAACTCACAGAACACTTCAAAATTTCTCAGCAATTAATGTTAAATACATGACAAAGATGTTCGAATTAGACATTTATTACAGCTTGCTCCCCTTCAACAAAAAAGCTGTAATCAAAATGAATACGTTAAGCTTGCCACCTCCTTCAGTCGAGTCGTCAGTTCGCAAATGTTCTCCTCCAGAGCATCTTCCTTTGCTGTTGCCTGCACATCAAAAACTGTATATTAAACACACAGTTGGCATAATGATCAAGACATTGGACTTGTGATTAAAAGACTGTGAGTTCAACTTTCGGTCATGTCACTATCAAGTGGTTACTACTTGCACGAGTTACTTTAGACAGATAAACCACCTCGGTATATAACCAACCACCAAGGTAAACTCAGCCTTCCATCCCTCCGGGGTAGGTAAATTGAGTACTGGTCTGTCTAGCTGAAGTTATGGTGGGGTGATGCTTTCACTTGTGTTGGCTGGCAGATAACATTGTGTGATCCCATAATGCAGGTAATGCTTCATAGCTCTATGGCAGGTTTCCGACAAAAAGCCATACACAGTTACACACCTTTGCTATGAAGGAAGTTGTCATTGCTCTGATGACACTGGTTAGGCAAGAGAAAGTCATCTAGCAAAAGTACTGCTTAATGATTTCTGAAAGTTAATATCTGAAAGACTGAACAGGGTGGACTGAATTAGCTAAACAAACTGCCCCACTCAAAAAACATTGACGGTAATGGCAGAAAATAAATCTCACCTGCTTACAGACTGGTTAGTTATTGTATACATTTAGAGCGATCTAGAAGAATTTTCATACCATTAAAATTAATGAAAACACATGCACAGCTTTGTAAAGAGTTTTCACACTTTTTCAACTGTGAAGAGTCAAAACGTTGAACTTCAACTTTAGACTTTTTCTGATAAAGAGAGCTGACAACCTTGGACTCGCTGAGTTCGAGAGACTTGAGAGTTGTTGTTGCAATATGCAGCTCAGTATCAAGGCCCTTCACTTTACTACAACCACAGCACAAGCACACACATGATACAAATCTTTCTTGACAGGCTTATACCATCTCTGTTCAAATAACTGCATACTGATTCCAATACAGAGACTAGATTAGTCAATACTTGAGACGGGGATTCCAACTATTTCCGTATTTTCTATCAGTTTTGTCTATCTGATCGAAAGCCTTCTGATGGTCCAAAACACATCCATAGACCAATACGTTTTCATCAACTTAAATGGATCTTTTGCAACCGAATTGCCATTGCAACTAAGCGCAATATTATCTGAAATACAAAACATCCAGTAACTCTTCTTTTTCTGAAGCCAGACACGCAATTCAAAAATTGCTGCATGGCTTAGAACAATAAGTATACTAGCACACTGTAACTTCACATGCCTATAATTCCAAATGTTGACTTTCAACTTGAAAAGTGCTATGTACTAAGCTTTTGTGCTATTGGTCAATGAGACAAATTACATAAGTCTCTGCTCAATCCCCCCAAAAATTCATTTTTAAGAACTAGCCCAAATGCAATAGAAGTAAGCAAAAGACAGGGGAAGGGGTGGGGAAGAGAATGGTTCTGCACAGACTCAGTGGGTGGTCCAGAAGACCTGCACTTAAAAGGCCATCAAGTAAGCTAACTGCAATGGGACCACAGAGCCAGTGCAACTGAGTGCAACATCATATCCTACCATTTAGCCAGCCAGCAAGCCTGAATGAATAAGTGAGTAATACCCTGGCTAGCGGCTATTCATGCATCACTGGCCATTGGCCAGAGCACCTGCTGCAATGCTACAGCATTATATTAGCCAGGATCACAGACAGTGGCCAACATACAATGGATTTAAAGGAATGGCCTAATACATACACACACATATAAATGCATATAACTTAGCTAATTTTTTACAATAATTCTGGACACATTCAGCCTGTATGCAAATTTCTGAAATAATGTCACTATTTTTACTACAAAATAAGTCTATGTTTGTGAAAAGTGATAACATGTTTTCTGTTTAGGACAACACAACAATACTCTCACCGCAAACATATCACTCATGAAAGCTTATCATAAGCCACCAAGACAATCAAAACTAAAACGGAACAAAAAAAGATACATCTCAGACAACTTCCACTCTCTCTCTTCAATCAATCATTTGATATACATAAATCAATCAAGAGGATAAAAAGATGCACAGTTCAGCTGTTTTCACCTTTTTTCAATCAGTAACTCAATAAAGCAACAGCCAATAAAAGCTGCTGTAGTAGCACAGCTATCTCTTCAGTCAGTCGATCAATAAATGAACCAATCAATAAATCAGTAAAACAGACAATAAACAGACGTACAGTTCGGCTGCTTCTGCTCTCTCTTCCATTCGTTCCAGTTCCCGTTCAGTCATCTGCAGCTTACGAACCACCTGACCACGAAACAATCAATAGCATTCATGTTTCACATAGGCACAACCCACAACATTGCTATAATATATTATTATCTAAGGCTGGGTTTCTGGAGGCAAAAACATGTTCCTGCAATTTAATAAATTTAAACCAGTTTAACCCATCTGGAACAAACTTGGTTTAAACAAACAAGCAGTTAAAAGTAGACTAACATAGAAAAAGTAGATTAACATATAAAATTTGTACCAAATTATAGCCCATCTCATCGTCATTTGTTTCATTCATGCAATTTGTTCTCGCAGATGCATTACCGGTAACAAATTAGATCAACAGCTCTTATCAACGAATTAACAACTACATCCGTCAACATTCAGTCATACAATCAACTAACAGAAAAATTGCAACTTTTATTGCAATTCTTCTTGCACTAACAATTGCTATCACTATTGCAATACATTTAGTCAGTGTTGCTAACAACTCTGGTGTCATGAGCCTACTTCTCCGAGGGTGAAGTGAAACTTAAAATCCTAAACCCATACGATCCAGAGAGATTCATTAATATACCACTATTATTATTATTATTATTATTACCTCTTCATACTGTTTGTCAGCTTCAGTGGCACTAGCCTGAGCCTCCTTGAGTGAGACTTCCAGACGAACCATTTTATCATCATCCATGTTCTGTCGATTCTCTAATACTCTTCGCGCTCTTCACAAACAAACCATGCATGCATGTAATGCAAATCTAACATACCGGCAAAGTCTTTACCAAGCCATAAAGCCCTTCAGATAATGGTTTAGATTTGTTGATAATGTTGTTGGCTGCAGAGGAAGGCAACATAAAACCACCACATATCTTGCAGTTCTTCCTAGTAGATTTATCACAGACATGAGAAAAATGACAATTGAAGATACAGTAAACAGCACAAACGAGGCAAGACCAGCAAAGCTGGGTTGTTTCTAGTGAGAACAGTATTAGAAAGACAACTACCAGAATAGAGAAAAGCGGAGACTAAAAGAAATGTTACTGGTACAACAGAGTAAGCTATGATGAATGCAATGATGACAACAAAAAATTAAGGTATTTAACAAAACTTACTAATACTGTTTTGAAAATGTACCTGAGTAAATCAAAAGCTGGTAGCAAACCTTTCGCTTTCATCGGACGATATTGTGAGCTCGTGTATTCGATCATTTGCAGTCTTCAAGCTGGCTTGGGATTTCTCGTAATCGTCTTCCAAGAGACTCAGTTTGCGGCTCAAAGATGCAATCTCATTCTCAGCCTGCAACCATTCACACACATGTCTTAACAGTGGCATCATGCTTACAGGGAGATCAGAAGGCAACTTTATCCAGTCAGAAAATTTTTCCAACAATGTCTGAAAACTTTCACCCCAAATCACAAAATTTGAGGCTAAACATCTCCTATTTTTATTAATTAAAAGTCATTAAAATTTTGAGCACCGATAATCTCCTGTTAAAAATATGCAGCTGTTTCACAGGAAATTGCAACTTCTTTCAATGTTACATTGGCTTATTTTCCAACATGTATGATTACTGCTATGCTTGCAACACTTATTCATGACTACCACCGGATACAAATTTTCTACTTCTGCATTTGACATTTTTCTGTAGATGTCTGATGTATAAAACTACAGATGCATGTGGAAAAGAATGCCTGCATGCATTGACAATTGGTTAATTGCTGCAGATAAAGCCGATTTAGTGTTTACGAACACCGGGTTTACAAACACCATCCGGCCACGCCCCTTACTAGTTTGATCTCATTGCACCAACGCTACCGTCATATACCGGTAAGTCATTTTCGCTGGTTTCTTATTTCACGTTTTTTTTGTCAGCACAAACACTACTTATGACTTAATTTGGCAGCCGGTGTGAACTTTGCAGGGTCAAATGTTCCTGCATAATACGAGTGAAAGCGCTACCCCGGCACGGATTTCTTTCTCGGCCTCAAATTCACGATTTTTCTCCTCTAACTGATCGTGTGCCTTGTCCAGCTCTTCGCGGAGACTCTGCATTTTGCTCTTGAGCGCCATCAGCGCGTTCGACCCAGCAGGAGACGACATTTTGACGTTTCACAGGATTATTACGGAACCTAACCACCCAAATCCGCAACAAATTACTGACTAGCAGACTGCAAATAATCCAGAATCAATAAAAATTTGACGCAACTATCAGACCGTAAGTTATTTTACCGTGTTTACTTGTTAATTGTTACTTGTTAACATAAAGCTTAAAGTTTATTTAATTTTAATATTATTGCAATTTTTATTTTTTTTTAATTTTTAAGTTTGTTTTTGCTCAGTTTATTTGAATACCGTAGCAAAGCGTCGTCTGTCGTGAATTTTCTAAAAATTGACGCATCACTTTTATTTTTTTAGATTGAAAATAAATAGTCTTTGATGCAAAATATAAACAAGTATAGAAGAAATGGAGGATAATGTATCTTATAACGTTTCGCAATATTCGTAAGTGTTCGTATGATAAATATCCGTAGCTAGTTATTAGTCATTACTGCATAATTTTCTTTTCTTCGGAATACGTGCCACCTTGAGTATGTTGAAGTCCTTGGCACGGCACAACTTTTTAAGGAAGTGCTTAGATAGATAGATAATCGTCATGCGGGTGTAGACTTCTATGTCCGTATCATCAGAGTGTCCTTTGCTGTTCATCCTGTATGTAAACGATCTACCGGAGAAAGTCGGGTGTGGTATGCAGATGTTTGTGGATATTGGATCCTGCTGATACTAATACCCAATGCCAATATCGATACAATAATTCTAGCGGTAGATCGGCGATCTTGCTGTTAGCACTGGAAAATTGCTAGAGGTAGATCGGGTAGATACAGTATTGGGAAGATGGTAGAACTTATGTTTCTGGTAGACACAGAAGGTCTATAAACCATGCCTTGATACTGTCACATATTTAAATCAAGCTTATTTAGTATTATATCACAGTTCATCTCAAGCCAAAGCTGTTTTTTCGTTAATGTTATCTTCCGTCCGTACAGACGGACGATAGCGGTTAAGCGGTCTTATCTTCCATCCGTAAATTAGGGTTGTGGTTGGGGTTGCGGATAGAGTTATGGAATTAGGAACTTAAGGCTAGGGTTGGGTTTAGGGTCAGGGTTGGGGTTATAGTAAAGGTTAATGTTGGGGTTTGGGTTAGGTTTAGATTTAGGGTTAGGGTTGCGGACAGAAGATAGCAGTTTGGCGGTCTTATCTTCTGTCCATACGGACGGAGGATAACACTGAGGCTGTTTTTTTGTAATACGGACTTAGAACTATAGTGCTTTTGAACGAATTTTATTTAATGCTTGGTAATTTATAACATTTCAGTTCCAACCACTGTCTTAGCATTGCAGTGAAGAAGAAATGCGGCTGCATTCTTACATTAACAACAAGATAAATGTAATTAGGTAAATGGAGATCTATCACTAGTAATTTTCTGCTCTTCAGTGCGAGATCGCCGATCTACCGCTAGCACTGACCATATCGATATTGGTTTCCTGCCACGTTTCCTGCTAGAGCTAGACATGAAAAGTAAAAAGTGTTGTGCTAACCAAACGGTGTTAATTAAGCATTAAAATGTGTTTGGTCTGCTTTACCCGCATCTGCACTCAGCCCGCCATTTAAGGGTGCCATGTCCTTTCACTCTCTGTCCATTGCCTCTCAGCCTGTGGCCGTGCTATACCAGGAATAAGAGACAGCCATGTTTGATCCTGGCTACAGGGCAGTGGCAGTAGCAATGTGGTGTCAAATTACATCATGCAGCACAGGTGCCTACAGTCTGCCTCACATGCTAGTGAGCCAGTAGTGGCAACCACCAGAGAGCAGAGTGGTTGGCTACAAGGGGTGTGACTGTTTACTGATCAACTAATTATATTGCTTACACAGGGTTCCCACGCCTCCTGGAAAGTCCTGAAATAAAAATCCTGGTTAGTTGATGAATTAACTGGAGCTTCAGGATAAACAATGTGCAGAACTGGCATACACTTACTTACTAAAATACAAAAAAAAATTTAAAATAGTTTCCTGCCAGTTTTTACTTATGAAAAACTTAGAACTCATTGAGCAGTATTGGTATTGGATACCACAGCCCAGAAAGGTATTGCCGAGTACCAAATACAACCCAGTACTAGCAAATATTGGGCAATACCCTAACCATATCTAGCAGCAGCAGTCTGTTACACCAGGGGCATACCAACAGCAGGAGCAGCGGATTGCAACACCAGCATACCAGCATAATCAGATGATTGCAACCCCATATCTTGTTCTAACCATATGTTTTATAGATTTTTTCTGTGAGATCTCCTTGTGCCCTTCTTTGATATGGATTTGGTCTTTGCAGTCTGTTGGAATATGCAAAATGTTAAAAAAATTTACAGTACTGCTTAGCTGTATAATCTGTTTCAGAGATGTGCCATCGCAGTATGTGCAATCAGTCAACTATGGACAACAGTTAGCAACCAATGCTGCTGCTGCTGCAGTAGCAAGTGCATCTGATGCAGCTCCACAGTACTTCTTATATTCATTTCCAACTAGAGTGCCAGCATATCCACCACAAGCTGTTGCTGACACTTCATCAAGCTATACACAGATCATTGCACCGGTTTGGCTTTTATAGTTGTTAGCATTTATAGATATTGGCATGCACTGTTAAGTTCAGTTAAGTGTAGAGGTGGATAAAGGCATGTTTGGCTAAACAGGGGACAAAAAGCAGGCCCCACATGCCAGAGAATGTTGGATAGCAGCACAACATCCTCTGGCAGCAGTTAGTGGTAATTTTCAGTTATTGTTCTCATGAGCTATCTAGAGGATTTTTTGGTGTCATCTCGTTTTTAATTTTTGAAAAAGTAATTTCACACTTTGTTGTCTGACATGTTGTCATTTTAGCTGTTTAGCTTATCCACTTTTGACTGCAAAAAATTCTATTACCTTTGATGTCAGTTTTTTGTTTGGTTTATTTATAAACTGATATGCTTATAGAAGTAGTTAGTATTGTTTCAGGCCAGTTCATCATATGCCACCGATGCATCATACTACAGTCAAGTTGGAGCTGCTTATCCACATCATCAGAGTTCGTCGTATGGTTCAGCTAAACTTCAGTATCGGAACCAGTCAGCAGTTTCACAGTACAGTGGTATGTGTTATGAGGTTGAGATGTTATCAAAGCATTCAGTTCCTGACATATCCCATACATGAACAAGGTGAACATGTACCGTACATGATAGGCTTTGTATAAAAAATTAAAAAAGCAATGCTTACTGTTTTCAATGCAAGTATTTCAGCGGAGCAGTCAGTACCCCTTTTGGAGTTATGGGAGTCTTAGGAGTCCAAAGTAATACTGCAGGGTAGCAGTTTAGCAACCCTGTTCGCTTTTTTGGACAGTTATGCCTTTTAGCCACAATACACGTTACAGACGACAGACAGACAGGTGCAACATCATACCATAAGCACAACCATTAGTGCAGTCAGCTAAGTGCCCACCTAGTTTGAAGGATGCAATGGTTGAGTGATAGTGATCGTGTTGCATCATTACATTGCAGCTTGATTAACTAACATCAACTGATGCAGATTGGGTAATGTTGCAGTTTATTGGACCTCAGTAGTTCAGCAGCAGCAGCAGTCTGTTACACCAGGGGCATACCAACAGCAGGAGCAGCGGATTGCAACACCAGCATACCAGCATAATCAGATGATTGCAACCCCAGCATATCAACAGAAAGAGACTACTGCAATGCCGGCATATCAGCAGAATGAAACGATTGCAATGTCAGCATATCGTCAGCATCAACCAGTTGTAACATCAATGTGTCAACAGATTCAGTCGATTACAACACTGGCATCCCAACTTAACGAGACGACTGAAATACCGGCATGTCAACCAGTTGTAATGTCAGCACATCAACAGATTCAGACAATTGCAACTCCAGTTCACCTACAGAAGCAACCAATTGCATCATCGGAATACAAACAGAAACAGAAAGAGATTGAAACATTGGTACATCAAAAGTCAACAGCTGAAACGTCAAAATACAAACAGAAAGAGATTGCAGCATCGGCACATCAACAGTCGACAGTTGAAATGGTAGCAAGTGTGAGCAAGAAGGTGTGGTGCTGTGAAAAGTGTGGCAGAACGTTCATCAGTGCTGTGTCTTATGCCTCCCACATAATAAAATGTCAGGTAGGTAACATTCAGTGCATTCTGTGGTATTCTAGTCTGAATCTATGAACGTATGAAGATCTGCTTTGCAGTTAGTCTAGCACATTTCATGTTTGCAACTGTGCGTTCAAACATTTTGTATGACTGCTGAGAGTGGTGGTCGAATAAACATACATAAAACACTTTTTTTATCAGGTGCCATTGATAAAAGCATAAGTGATGCTAGATTCCACTGTATGCAAGGGAAAGGTCTGACTGAACACTGCAGAGTTGCAGATCAACTGCAAATCAATTGCTAACTAGAAAGCAGTCAGAGCCCGCACACCTCCGCCAAGGCCATTTTGTTCACCAGGCAGCACCATCTTTGGTTTCGCAGTGGTTTCCCTTATGCCGCATTGAAAGCAATGGTAACGAAAATTTCAAAGTGATTCAGAATCCAGGATTCTTTCCGGATCACTGCCAAAATTGAATCACTGGTACTTTTTGCCATTCCCGACATTTCCAGAAAATTTCAGAAAGATCCGTCCATAACTTTTTGAGTTATCTTGCTAACACACAGACAGACAAACAAACAAACAAAGTCTGGCAAAAACATAACCTCCTTCCGGAGATAATCAGACCAGATCCCAGAAAATGATTACGTTAGTGACTGCGGATCAGTCTATGGCACCAGAGATCACAGCAGATCACTAACTTGTACAATTTTTGTGACTTGATCTGATCTGCTGTGCCAGAGAGCAGAGATCTGCAGCAGTCACTGACATGAGCAGTTTCTGGGATATCATTGATATGCCGTGATCATATCAGTCAGCCAACTAGACTGATCAGCAGTCACGAACATATTGGTAAGCAATTTCTGGCATCTGCAGTTGATCTGCGGTGAGCTGGGGTGTTTAGGCAGACCACAAGGAACCAGCGGATGCAGTTCCATTGATTCTCGTGTCTTATAACAGCTAATAAGGGTGGATTCGTTGTGTATATGTGTAGATAACTAAGAGTAAACATGTTGAAGTCACAAAGGTTGAAGATGCCAGAAGCACCATCAAGCGGACTAAAACGAACATAGATCTAGAACAGTGTAAGTATGGCTTATAGCTGTTGATATAGTTAGTATATTAAGTAAGTTAGTAAAGTATCAAAATCTGTTCAATTTGAGACTGATGCACAACTGTTTATTTATAGTAAATGTCTATCATGGATGTGAAACAACAAATTTGAGCTAATGCTCACGAGATGCACGAAAGCCTATAGCAGTTCCTGTTTGCAGACTGTCAGTCTATCTGCAGCCATTTCATCGGAGTTTATTCTTAAGAGTGTGCACTGCAGCTGAAAATTGCAAAAATCAATAAAAACCCTTTATTTTGGAAGTTCAAGGTCTTTCAAAGTCATCGATGTTGATAGGACTGAAAAGCTCATCACTAGTGCTTGTTGTGATAGGCAGCATGCCAATACCCATGCCTATCTGCAACCATTTTCATGAAAGACTGGCCAACAGCAGTAAAATAACGACTTTTGCTTGGGTACCACTCTTTGATGTTTTTGTGCGCAGGTTTCCTTGAACCTAGAAAATTGAAACTTGGACCATCAAAATCTACGTTCAATACTGAAAATTTCATACACAGCTTTTCCATGTCTATCTCAATTGATTTCGGTGCAATTTGCTCTTGAAGTGTGTCTTGCAGCCTGAAATTGACAAAAAATTCATAAAACCCCTATTTTGGCATTCAGGGTCATCCAAGGTCATTGAATTTGGTGGCAATCGAGAGCCAGTGTACAACTTTCTATTAGTGATTAATAGTAACCTAGGCTCTATCTTTCACCGTTAATGAGATACAGCGACTTATTGGCTAAAAAGTGCAAATTTTTTTTAACCCCCTCTCATTTAGCACCCTCGTTCGGGGTGACCCCCTTCGAATTTATGGAAAAGCTTTACGGTTCATGAAACGAGAGTCTTCCAGGCAGCTGATGGTGAAGATTTGATGATTCTAGCTGATCTAACTGATCCACCCGTGTGACAGACAGACAGGACAGAATTGCGATGGCTAAGACATGCTAAGCAGTCTAGCTGCTTTTGCACGTAATTAGTGCAGTGCAAATGATTCTGCTTGTTGCTACGCATTTCTTTGTAACGTGGTTTGTCTGTCGTCTGCCTGTCATGTTTGTGCGCCCTGCTTATACTGTTTGATGGATTTAGATGACATTTCGCAGGTGCACTTGTATCGTTCTTGTGTGAGATTGGGGTCTTTGACCCTCCTGGGGAAGGGAGATTTGAGGGGGTCAAACCCTCTAACACATCCAGTTGTTTTAGACTTACTAAATAAACTGATGTTTTGTTCACCAGGTGACAACGTCGAACAACAATTTCACATTTTACTGAATTATCTTAATTACCTTAATTGAGTAAATTGCAGAATCACTGTTTGATGCTATCATTTGGTGTACGAACTGCCCTGGCTTCTGAGACTGACATATACAGCTATGTACATATGTAGGTGTGTATGTGTGGATTTGTGATGCAGCAAATGAGGCCGAGGAAATGGATTCAGATGAGGAAAGTGAATCGAATCCAGCACCCGATGCTCGTCGTTGTAGAGTGGTTGGTGCAGCTGAGCCCATCGGTCGGTTTTTACGCGCGAAAGCAGCTATGCTTTCAGCGCGTCTTAGCCATCGCAATTCTGTCTGTCTGTCTGTCTGTCACACGGGTGGATCAGGCAAAAACGGTCCAAGCTAGGATCTCCAAATTTTCATTATTGGCTGCCTGGAAGACTCTAGTTTCAGGAACCATAAAGCTTTTTCGTAAATTCGAAGGGGGTCACCTTGAACGAGGTCGCTAAATGAGAGGGGGGTGGTCAAAATCCGCGATTTTCGGCCAATAACTCGCTGTATCTCACTAACGGTGCGAGATAAGGCCTAGGTTACTATTAATCACCAATAGGAAATCGTATACTGGCTTTCGATTGGCGCTGAATTCAATGACCTTGGATGACCTTGAATGCCAAAATAAGGGGTTTTACGGATTTTTTTCGCGATATTGGTCTGCGCAAGTCTTTATCGTTCACAAGGAGGCGCCACCGTCACCAACGCCACACGCGCCTATGGCCGATGTGTATTATGGTCCCGATGGGCCGAGTCCAAGTGATATGCAATTTTCAAAACTATAACTACTGAACTGGAAATGCTATAGGCTTTCGTGCGTCTCGTGAGCTTTGCTCAAATTACTTGTTTGTTTTTCTACAGTCATCATTAGAAGGGTTAGAATGATATCGGTACCCAGTATTGAGGTATTGGGCGTTTCCCAATATTCACCAGTATTGGATAGTATTGGGTACTGGTGATATTTTTATTGGCTCTCGTATTCTGTGTTGATACTGCTTGGACAAGTAACGACATGATCTCGTGCATGGAACCAGACAGAAACAGGGCAAATGAAGGAGGTCGTAATGAAAGACAAGTTATGTTATCAGCTTGTATGTCATACTTAGTAAATTGGTTATTTTAATTTGCCATGGACTAGGGGTGCTCCAGATCCAGATCTGGTTCTGGCAAGAATCTGGTGGTTTTCATGGATCCAGTCTGGATCCAGATCCAGCCAGATCCAAAGTCTCAGTCTGTGGATCTTGTCTGGATTCGAATCCGGACCGGATCCCGCCAGATCTTAATGATCCACTGAATCCAGGCAAATCTTAGTGAAGTTATGTATCCAAATGATTTCCCAAAATTGACTAGCGAGCCTTTCACAAAACCGCTGCCAACATATAGTTTCAGTTATTAAACTTTCATTACAAAGCACCATGAAGAAATCTGTTCCACAAATAATGTTTCACGGCTTAGATTTAGAGTCTGTGGATCCAGTTTGGATCTGGATCTAGCCGGATCGAAACATTCTGGATCCAGTGCACCTCTACCATTGAGTATATTGACTCTATAGGCTAATGCTGTGTAGACAATACATGTTACATCTGTGTTTGTTGATAAAAGAATACAATGCTTCAATGTTTACATTTTTTATGTATATTCAGGTCTAGAGCTGATCAAACAGCAGGGTGAAATGGATTACTTCTGCACGGTCTGCAAGTGCAAACTGCACGGCACTTACAACAGAGTGATGAAGCATGCCAGATTTGAACATCACCATCAGCAGTACAAGGTAGGGCTAGAAAGATATTGGTACTGGCATGGTGGGTAATGTTGAATATTTGCCAGAATTTGGTAATATGGGTAGTCTAGTGCTGTACGTATATGTATATCTGTTGAAAAATGAATTCGGTGCTTCACTCTATATGCCAACATCAGTACCGGTGTTGGATATTAACATCGGCACTCGGCCGGACTGGTTAATATGGGGTATTGGCCTGGGTGCTTGGTGAGATATGTTGCGTTAAATCTCATCGTATTGTTTTAGTATCTTAATAGTTGCCGAAACTGCAGGGTCATAGGTGTCGTGTAGTACAGTTTTTTTTAATTCTTTGGTGCCACTTGGCTGTAATGTTACAGTTATAATGCAGCTTATTTTTTAATCACATTTATCATTCTGTACATTGTCATACAGTGTAAAAAGTTAAAGGGGTGCATAGCTTTTTACGGGAACTCATGTCAGATTTGCAGAGCATCACCTGCCACATGGGATCATGCAGTGTTACCTGCCACCTTCGCCGGTATGGTACTCAATTTTTCTGTTCAGGAGCAATGAAAGGTTGGGCTGACATTGGTGCGGGTTATATACGAGGGTCATCCCAAAAGTTTCCAGCCTCGACATATCATAAATAATATTTTCCACAGTCTATACATCAGTGAAACGTACATCTTTTACAAACTCTAATGAGTCTGTTGCGGATATGACGTCATTGTAATTTATGACGTCATAGAGCACTAAACCGAAACAATTTGGAGCGCTAATGCAAACAGCATAAAATCAGACTCGCTGTTGCTTGACAATTTTCTAGTCTGTAGCTGGATTTTTAAAAGTGGGGCCTAGTGGCATCTAATATTGTGAAAACCCTGACAAATATGCATATGAATTTATGAATTTCTTACTTGCATATGTGAATATAAAACAGCTGAAATTTGTGCTAGCCTCAAATAAAAGCATTTGAGTAAACTACAGTTTTATGCAAATATGAGGGGCGGTCAAAGATTTTTGAGTCTTAATATAATAGACAAAAACTTTTTATTGTCTATACGTCAGTAAGACGGACTTTCCTTGCCTATTCGTGTGAGCAGCTTGTGAAAGTGATGTCATTGTAATTTATGACGTCATAGAACATTAAGCTGAAACGATTTGGAGCGTTAACGCAAGCAGCATTTGAATCAGGCTGGTAGTTGCATGAAATTTTTCTAGTCTGTAGCTCGATTTACCAAAGTGGGGCTCTGTGTCATCTGATTTTATGAAAGCCCTGACAAATACATTTTTGAATTTTTTAGAGCTGTCGAAGCGTTAATATTTTAACGCATTAATGCACTGCATTTAATTTTTTTCAACGCATTAATTAACACATCATTAATGCACCCAGGCCCATCGAGAGGAATAGTAGGGGGGAAGTTATCCCGGGTCCTGCAACGTTTGGGGGCTCCTTCTGTAAAATATAGAAAGTTAGAAAGCAAACAGAAACACATTTTTCAACAATAACTGACGTCGTCGCTAGCATAGAAATCTATTAGCATGCCATCTAAATAATATATATTTACAGTAGTTATGGAACGGCAACTACGGTTTGGTTACTTGAATTCATTCGATTGTCAAATAACCACAATTTAACGAAATATTGGAACTTTTGCTTCACAGAATTCAGTAAATGAAGTAAATTTACCCATGTGTGTCAATTTTTTTAAATGTGCGTTAATTTATTAACACATTATCGTGTTAATTATAAATTTGACAGCTCTAAATTTTTTATTTGTGTCTCTGAGTATACAATAGCCTTACCTGTGGTAGCAGCAAATAGTAGCATTTCAAACAATTATGATGAAATGCCAATATTTAACATTATCAGAAAGGTTTTATTGAAAATGTATCTGATAATTGTATCAGTTGTGTTAATGAAAGGCCAATCAAGATTTGTGACTAGTTACATGGGCACCTGATGGGCAGGAGGCTGAAAGCGAGTTCCACGCCCTAGTTCCCTAATTTCAGCACTGCACTCCAGTCCAAAGTCGACAGTTACCCAGCTGCCTGTTCATGACTAGGACTTAATATACTAAGACCTCTATGCATTCAATAATAACCTGACCCCAGTGACTTTTATCTATTTTGAAATCTGAAATTTGATCATTTTGGTGTCTGCTAACCATGATGATGAATGACTCGAGCCTCTTTCATTGACGCTAAAAATCGTTTCTATTTAATACTCTATGACATCATAAATTACAATGACGTTATGTCCGCAGCAGACTCATATGTGTCAGTAAAGGATGTGCATTTCACAGATGTATAGATTGAGGAAAATGTTGTTGTCTAGTATGTTGAGGTAGGAAACTTTTGGGATGGCCTTCGTACTGAGATGTTTGTCTGTCCGCAGACAGTTGCTCGTGACCCGTCCAACTAGTAACCACTGCTGACTGGGAGTTGAACCCACGGCCTCTTGATCACAGATGAGATTCATCATCCTAATCATTACACCACCAAGCTGAGGCATCTGTACTGATACATGATTTGCTGTTTGTGTGTAGAAAGTGGTTGATCCGTCATTTTCCATCGACAATAGGACATGGAGCAAGCGCAAGTCACTTGACGATCATAAGACTTCGCAATCAGTCAATATCGCTTATCAGCAGAAACTTAAACAGGACAGATTGGTTACACAGGTATCTTAAAGGAAAGAAATTTTAGTTTAATTTAGTTGAGATGCATTGCATGGATTGTACAAAGCGAACAAACTGAACTGAACTGAACCGAGCTGAACTGAGACCTTAAAAGTGACAGTTTGTCCAGTTTTAAAGTCTGTTTGCTCTGCCATTTAGAGTTTGCAAGTGACTTAAGCATACTGACAATATTTCAGTTACTTGGGTTGGATTTTTTTGTATTTGTTCTGGTTTTTGTGTGACACATCTTTGAACTTCGCTGATATGTATGCAACATTGTGAAATTGATACAGAGCAGTGGACTACAGTCTTGTATGGGATAATTTATAGTATACTCATTTCCAGGGTTGAGTCACCTGGGCACATGCTCAAAAACCCACTGGGTTCTATTGGGTAAATTTACTTAATAATACCACCCCATACTTACTCCTGTTATTGTTGTTGTTTCGCTAATAATGATATGCTTTATTGCGGTTCAGGTTCTGAAACAGTATACTTATGAACTTGCAGATTTTTGGATATTTACTTGATGCGGTCATCATCTGCATAAGAACCCCAAAAACCTGTCTAGTTGGTTTTTTTCAAAAATGGGGTTTAACCCCTAAAAATGCAAAACAGTTTTTTAGCCTTGCTTATTCTTTGTGTCTGCTGACAGAAAAGGTCTTCTGGTACTGACATTACAAGCCAGCCGAAGCAAGTAACAGACACAGCTCAGCATGGTGGAAAACAACAACGTATTGGTGGAAAACAAACGTTAACTCATTCCGAGCCAGTGTGGCCATTATCATTGGCTGCATTCTTGAAGAGAGCAAGGCTAGATGAGTCAGCTCACCATGCTGATGACAAAAAACAGCGCATCGGTGGAAAACAAGCCTTGACTGTTTCGGAACCATCGTCGTCATTGCCGTCTGCAGTCTTGGAGAAGACAGTGTCTGAGGCTTCATCGGGAAGTACCATGAGCTTGGCTTTGACTGGTTACAGGAGAAAGATTGCTGACGCTCTGCGTTTGGTCAACGATATTCGGAGGTAAATAAGTAAATAAATATACATATTTATGAAGCACAATAGTGCTGCAGAATAAACCGATTGCAGTCACAGATTATAGAGGACACATTCAAGCCTTTTTTTACTTTGTTTTAATCTCAAAGTGCACTGCATTAATCCCGAAACAATTTATTCAGCCATAGCTGCGGATTGAACCCGGCCCAGCTGATAACTGTTTAAGTCTTAGCGTGAACTGTGCTAGTGAGCCACAGAGACAAGCATATAAACACTAGCTGAAATTGGTGGCAGCAATTTGCTGTTGCATGTTATAGCTGGGATTCAACATTTTAAGTCACCTTTCCACCTGCGGGCCCTTGGACCTAAGAAGTGTGCCTTACAAATGGCAGCTAAATCTGTCAGATGTTTCGAGCAGTGTGCATGATTTACTTACCTCAGAGGGATGGAAGGCTAAGTTGACCTGGGCGTTGATTATATACCGAGACACTTTACCTGTCCATAGACAGTAAACCATCTCGATACGAACCAACTGTCATAGTACTATTAACCACTTGATAGATAGAGACTCGACTGGTAGTCAAACTCACAACCTTGTAATCGTAAGTCTGGTGTCCTAACCATTATACCTCCAATCCAATGAAACTATACTGTACTACAAAGTGGGCCAGTCTTTCATTTCAGTCTATGAATCTGTTCAAGAGGGTATGGAGGTGCAGAATAGACCTACTGTATTTTCTGGCTGTGTGGCTCCTGTGATGCTCCCGAACCAGGCTTTTAGTGTTGTAATCGATATACAATTAGATTGTGCCTGTGTGCATCTGTTGTTAATTACTGTTACATTTGTGTGCATGTGTAATGTATATGTTCGAGTACATCAAGTAGGTAGTATGTTATTTCATGTTGAGTTTTTTTGCATTTGTTGATTGATTTTGCTGTGAATTTTTTGTTGTCCATATCAGTGCATTGATTGCCTGCAGGACCGTCTCTGAAAAGACCTGTAATGTGTCGAGTGGGGTGTTAAATTCTACTCGCTTACCATTCGCTATTCAAAGAATATTGCTTTTACTTGTAGCAGGAACCATGAGGAGAAACGACGAACAGATGCCGATGAACCGACGAACATTGAAGAGGATAGCAGCTTCTGTCAAACTGAAACAAATGCAGATTTTGGCCAGTGTAAGTACAGCATCATATCTGTTGTTATATAGTCATTAGGGTCATAGCCAGGGGGGCAATTGTCTCCCCAAAAACATTCAGGTTGCTAAAAAATTGCAAGAGAAAAATAATGTGAGGCTGAAAATCCCCCATTTTAGACGAAATCAATGGAAACATTAAAATTTTGATTTTTGAACGTTCATAATTTTTTTTGCGCCAGAAGTTTGCTGCTCTCGGTCAGAAAATTGCATCTTTTTGCCCCCCCCAGTCTTACTTTTTTTTTCATCCATGACGCCACTTTATATAGCGGCCATGATATGATATATATCCACAAGAACAAATAACATAGCAATTTGGTGACTTAGCCTAGCAGTGCCATTGTTGGTTGCATCAGCAAAGTTACTCTACAGTTAGCTGGGTTACCACTGAGATGCGTGACCAACTGTTTGCAGGCATATTTTCTCTGTATTCAACAAATCCACCGGGGGGGGAGTTTAGCTCAGCTTGCCTTTTTCTTTGTGAATAGGCAAAGTGAGTACTGTCAGATGAGTGTCGATGCGCTGACCATAAAGTAACAACACGAATGAAATCTGATGCCAATACAACCGAATGAAAGAACATGCCGGCTCGGACGTCGCCCGGTCAAACAAGGTCCGCG
>Ga0056128_1003878_pt1 | contig 18583 bp, 17 predicted proteins | sample WorMetLIZISLAND2_FD_71113 | JGI IMG/M metagenome (GOLD analysis project Ga0056128, IMG submission 71113) | Marine gutless worms symbiont microbial communities from Max Planck institute for Marine Microbiology, Germany - Olavius geniculatus... ... | reverse complement strand
GTTGTAAGATACATTATGACATTAGATGTGAAAACTGGATACGAACCCGTTAGGCTACCTTCTGAGACTAATTCCCAGATTGTCAGGATCAAGCCAAGCTTAGATGAATTACAAGATAGACGTCTCATAGGAAGACGACTAGTTGGTGATATTTGAACTAAATAGCAAACAGGCATTATGAAGTTAATTAAAATATAAAGTAACACTACTAGAATACCAACTACATGACAAGTCGGCTACTAGACATGAAAGTTCCCTGTTACTTTCACTCCATTCAGTAGAACAGAAACAACTACCAAAACATTTTTGGTATTAAGTGGCGCCCTAGATTTGCACCAAAAAGATGCCATGGGAGCAACACCAGAGATGCGCATATGCGAACGCATTTTTTGATACTTCTGTGAATACAAACATGGACTTTCCCTGATAAAAAAATTCTTTACCGTAACGTCTCTACTCTTAGTAATATTAATATTACATAATCTAGTTGCATTTGCAGTTTTTTTTGCACATACCATATGGGTTAAGGCTGGTCCTGGGGCCAGCCAATTTTTAATATTATCACTCTTACTGACAGACCCCTGTCAGTTTAGTTTTGCGGATGCAAATGCTGCCTCGCAAACGCGATCGCGGACAAGAACCCAAATTCCAGGATCCGCACATCTCTGAGCCACACCTAACCATACTAGATATGGCTGTGACTATCCATACTTGATTCCCAACCGTACATTTCTCCAGGTAAAACCTTGGCATCTAGTAGGTCGTCTGCAATGACGCCACAGCCTAGCAGGCCGCAGTCTAGCAGCCTAGCACTAGTCTAGCAGGCTAGCATTGGCTGCCTGAGCAGATGATGAGGCAACATGGCGGTCGTTTTAGTTAGTTTCACATCGTTATTACTATTGTTTCTTCTGACAACAGTAGACATCATACAGCATCTGTAGATGAATCAGCAGCTGGGGTAAATTCAGTGAACAGGTTGAAATGTTGTTTCTGTTTGAAATGTTGTGATCGGTTAATCGGTTATACCCCAACCGGCCGCCAGATTACTGGCCATAGTGGATCTTTGCTGTGTCTATGACACAGCTTTAAATAGGCTAAGACACACCCATAAACTTTCACAAACCCTGTCTAAAAGTGTTTGGTGTTTTTGCCCTTTGCCGGTTCACACTGTTGCTTGTTCACACCCTGGCTCGATCACCCCCTGGCTGATTCGCCCCCTGGCTTGTTCGCCCTATGGTTTGTTCGCCCCCTGGCTCTTTCGCCCCCTCACCTTGGACGTTTTTCCACCGTTGAATACCGGTAATTCAACATCGAGGTTTATATGTAATAACCTCAATAATGAATCACAGGTATATTCAATGGAGAACAAGAGCAAGTTAGCCAGGCACAGGGAGCGAATCAGCCAGGGAGCGAACAGGGAGCGAACAAGCCAGGGGGCGAATCAGCCAGGGGTCAAACAAGCCAGAAAGCGAACCGGCAAATGGGCAAAAAAGCCATAATTCAGTCTAAGTTGCATAAATAAATTCGAAGATTATATCTGCCATGAAAATTCACGGCAAATAGCCATAATCTACTACTTATTTTCCATGAATTTTCATGGAAGCATCTTTTTTACTTTTGGATATATGCCGTGAAAATTGGTGTACAGAAATGTATATATTGAAGCTGAGAAATAAGCAAATAATCACACAGTTAGGGCCTAATAGAAACAATTTGGTATAGTGACAAATTTGCACGTTGAGGAGGCTTAACTTGTTTCTTTCACCACAGTTTCTGCCAGTTTTATGCGATGTATCTGGTAGTTACTTTAGGCAAGATAGAAATTTCAATGCAAATTGTCTGCCACGGTCACAAGTCTGACTGATTTGCAAAATTCTTTCACTGACAATGTCCGGGCGAAATAATAGACAATTTAGTGCCATGTTTTGACTCATTGTGTATAGCTCATCCATTTTAGAAATACATCAGCTGAATAGCCATGGCCGCTTACTAGTGATGTGATCAATTATATAGCCTAAACCTACAGGCTACAAAAGCTGCAAACTCACTATTATTGCTTGTACAATCTGATAATACTGTACTAAATAGCACTGGCAATTATTTTACTATACTTTGTTCCGATGCAAATTCACAGCAAGTAAACCTAATGATAGGCCTGTTTATTTTCAATAAATTTTCACGGCAGATAACCATTTCATGTGGGCTTCCGTGAAAATTCACGGCATATAGCGAAAATCGACTACTTGTTTTTCGTGAATTTTCACGGCAGATAACACCTTGCAAATAAATTATTTTAAAATAAGAATGACTATCAATACCAATATTCTCCATCGTCATAATATTGAATATTAATAAAAAATCGCTTTATTTAACTAAGAATATACGAAACAAAAAAATTATACACAACACCGGAAATATAAATAAAAACAGCAGTGTTAAAAGCAGATTCTAGACTAAAACAAAAAAGAGATGGATAACAATAAAAAAAACTGGTATCTTTACAAGCAAAAATCGTGTTAATTAAAAATAACAAATGTATTACAGCACCGTACAAAAAATTACATACACGAATGTTGCAATAAATTGTCGTATTAACTTTAAAATTTTAAAAGTTTGAAACGATATATCGATATTCGATATACATTAAATCATCACTACCAAAAGTGACCACCGCGCGGACGTGCTAGAGGGACGGACGCCATTTTGCTGGATTTGTTTTTGTTTATGTAAGAATTGTTTCAAAAGCTTTATTTGGTGAGAGCGGCTAGTCATCGACCAAAGTACGAAGTAAACCAGTCAGCACGAGTCGTCTGCGTAAATCTTTTCCACATTTGTCAGAATTGGCTGCGTACTGCTGTCGTTTTTGTGTATCTTACGTCGCGGTAATGAATTCAACATGGCCACGCTTCGTTTTTCGGTGGCGATGCGCTACATGTCTGCGCGTTTGTGGCTCGCGAAGTACGAAAATGTCGTCATATCGAGCTATCGAGGCGCTACTAAAGCGCCATGCCGGATATGCGCTTTCGTGTATTGTATACCTGTACGGTGTGCACTGTATAGTTATCCGTCGTCGTAGCTTAGTAAATAACAAGTATGTAATACTGGGATCCATGCCACGATGTGTAAAGCGCAGAAGGCACATATTACGGTGGCAAATGATGAATCTAAACAAGTGCTGTTAGATTCATTGTCATGCGGAAACTCTGCGTAATGGAACTGCTGTAAGTTTAAATGTTCGTGCTAATTTTAGCTGCTGATCGTGACTGATAGAGAATGCACTGCTGGTTTATATATGAAGTTTAATCGGTATGTTATATAAGTGTTATACTACTGGAAAAAAACTATTAGTCCAGTCCATGTCAGTTGAACCATGGTTCTTATATACAGCTACAGAGACAACATCTCACATATAGGAACATCGTAAATTGATATCATTTAAAAAGAGTTGAGGACATAATCCTGTCTATGTAACATGTAGTTTGTTTTCCAAAGTATTACTAATTTTTATGTTTTGCGTATAATGTTTTGTTTATGAAATTTTATGTGGATTTTTTAATTTGTGGTAAAATAAGCTAGCATTCAATTATGTTTCTGTTATATGCAATGACAGACTGATAGTGTAAAAAATAAAAGTTGTTGTTTGTAATTGTGTTATAGTTCTGCCGGAATACGTGTGCGTGACTACTTGCTGAGAATACGATGGCCGACAGCGATGACGAAATGGATAAGCGAAACATGCGTGAGAAGTTTCGGCCAGAGCGAAATGACTACGATCGACGTGGTGATGATCGGAGAGGTCGCGAACCCTGGGAAGACAGGTGCCATAGTTTTGAGTGTGAATGGGACTTATTGACAGATTGTTCATCTCTCTGTTAGTATTGTCTGCTAAAGCATAAAGCATTTGGTCTTCTTTATTCTGGGTGTTTGTGACGTACATAAACACATCATGTATTTCGTTTCATCAGTCTGTAATGTAAGCATTTGCTATGGTCAGAGTTAGTGTAATCAGAGAATATAAACATTTTCTTACATTTGGACTTGTTATCATTAAGGCCCACAGTTTTCTGCAGGTCATGGAATTTTGAGCCGAGCCGCGGAATTTGTGCTTTTTTGCAGAATTTTGATATTTCCGTAGAATTTGACGAAATTTTGCCAAAATATTGAGAAATGACCGATAATCAGTACGATCGTTGGCTATACATCGTAACTAAATAGACTAATTGTGTTATGGAAAAAATCAAACTGAACTGCTTAAAACTGTGAGCCCTACTAACAGCCATCGCAATACGGCACATGATAAATAAACGCAATTTGACTTGACAGACTGCACTTTTGAAAAGAAAAAATGATAATTTTTTAAATGTTGCTAGCATAACTGAGCACAACTCATGAGTCTTGAAGTTTTTTTACAGGATAGAGCTCAGTTTATTCACAAATGAATGGCCTTAGTGAGCTGCGGAATTTTGCGAACTGGCCCGCGGAATTTGGCAGAATTTGCCGTGGAATACTGTGGGCCCTAGTTATCATTATGTTGATCGATGTCGATTAGCTTCAGTATAAAACCACATAGTACATGTAAATGTAACTGAAATTGAATAAAATGAAACCGAAATGAACTGAAAACAATCAACAATGAGAAGATACAGTTCAGTGTTTGGTTGCATTTTCTGCCGTGATGAAACGATTGTGGAATATTGCACTGGTAGTGATTATTCTGGTGTGTATGGGTTGTGTTGTAACAGAGGTCGAGACAGACGTGATGGTTATCGTGAGATGGACCGGGGTCGTCGTGAAAAGTTCAGCCCAGTGCGACATGACGGCAGTCCTCCACAGATGAAACGAATGCGCAGAGACTGGTAATAATGAACACATTAGTTACATTACTGTGATTATCAGTTACTTTGGTTCTGATGTGGTTGATCATTATTGAATCACAGGTGACTGGATTCAAAGCGGAAAATATTTCATGACACTTGCTTAAATACACTGTGAGGCTGTGAGCCAAAATAAGTAAGCTATGATATATTTGCCGTTTTTTAAAAAAAATTGTCTAGATGCACTTCAAGATCAATAGGTGATGTAGCAGTGCTCTTGAGGTGTTTTGGAATTTGCATTACAACTTTTGGTGAATGTGTCAGCGAAAATAAGTTGACAATTGGTAACTACTTAACTGAATTTCTAACAGAAACTACGGCATGGCTTACTTTTTGATTGGTGCTTTAGTAATAGTTGTGGATTGTCATACTGCTGCATTGTAATTCTGTGGCTTATATTTGTTGTATTTTTCACAACGTGCTTATAGTTTTGAATATTTGTGTTTGCTTTTGTGTTCATTGATTTCTTGTTAGTGTCCGATCGATTGTTGCATCAGTTCATTTAGCTGTTGTGTTACTTTTCACCATAACGTGAATTAGCATCTTTTCTTGCATGTAGAGCTGAAAGTGATTTAGAAAACTTTTAATTTTAAACTTTTGAAAGTTAACAGTCAATTATTTATTTATTCACTAATGTTTTCAGTTAATACTATCAGCAGTTCAGCACAATTGTGCAAGGAAATAACATGTTTTGTTCTGCAACTTTGTTAGAACATTTAGCTAACAGATTACAAATGGACTGAAACTTTAAATTTTCTATTTAATTTATTTTATCAAGTTTTGAAGACGAACACAAATGTTTGTGTTTTCTGGAAAAGTGGTTATTGTTTATCAGATACTTGTCATTGTATCTGCTTCGTAATGCTTTCTCAAATTTGACTTTAGTCTGAAATTTACTGATTAAAATTTTATTGATAGCTAAAAACTTTCAATGAATAATCAATCACATGATTAAGCATTAATCGTCACAGCTGTGCTATTTCTGTGCAAATGTTGCTATTATTGTGCAGGGATGATGGAGGTTTTCCACACTATGATGTTCCGTATGCAGGACTTCCACCCCCGCCAGTGCCTGGTGCTTTGCCCCCACCAGCTTGGATGTCAGCAGCTGGTGATTCTGCAAATAAGGGGCAAGAAGCACTTCACTTCTTAGAGAAATTACTATACTTAAGTGTCCTTAATTTAATAGTTAATTGTTGCCTAATTATTGATGTTTCTTATCTACACTAAAACTGTGCTAACCTATGAAATGACCTCCCACGGAACATTGTTACGGTTGTTCTTCAGACAGTCTCTCAACACTTTTTTGTTCATCACTTGCACTCATTTGACATTTCGTATTGTTTTAAAAATAATGCTTGTTACTTAGTTTATGTTAATTTGTGAAATTTCTCTGTGATAATTATGATGATGATGATGATGATTGCTAGGAGCATACATAATTAGTTAGGTACAGATATCCTGTTGTAGTGGAAAATGAGCACATTATTTTTACTCACATTTTAAAGCTCTGAGCTGTTAGGTAGTGTGGGAGGGTGTACTTGTACGACATATCTGGTGCAATTCTGACCCATGGTTACTTTCCTGGTCATAGTAAAACTGGTAAAATGTAACATCTCTTACAAATTAAACTGCGTTTGTTCATATGCACATAGCCTTATATAGTTGGAACTTAGATCATGATGAATAAATGATCTACGACCTATTGGTCATCTGTCAAATTGTTACACATTTGTGCTATGCAATAAATTCTGGTATTGGTGTAATATTTTATAATGGCTTATATTGTGATGTGCTGTACTTGCATGTGGTTATTCATACGTATGCTTCTGTACCTGTGTTACAGTTAGTTTGCATAATTTTCTCGATCTGTTTGTTCTGCATTGCCACTGTAAAGTTAGTTGATGGTGTGCTTTATGTTGCTCAGTGTTGCGAGTGAGCCTGAGAACCCTACCCAGCCAGCAATGATGACTTTCAAGCAGTTCCTCAGCTCACAGGATGACAACATCACCGACCAAGAGGCCATCAAGAAGTTCGGCGACTACAAAGTGGAGTTCCGCAAACAGCAGATTAATGAGTTCTTTGTACAGCACAAAGACGAGGAATGGTAATTTGTCATCTGAGTATATCTCGGTGGAAAAGCATTTTTAGTCGTTGGAAATAATTAACTTTGACTCTGTAATCAAGTAAGTAATTTATATAGCTCATTAGCTGTAAATGCACTCGATGTGTTGGTAGAACAAGGAGTAAAAATGTTTGAGGCGGTATCTAAAATAAACACAGGGAGAGCGGGAGTGTGTGCAGTATTCAAGGTCATTTGGAAGAACATTCCAAGTAGAGGGACTGGTATGTCTAAATGCCTGTTTTTTAAATAACTGTTATTCTGTTATTTTTCGTAAGTCAGCAATAGTTATTACATTTTTTATGTGTTTTTTCTCCATATTGTAATGTATTGTACTCATAGCACTGGTAGGGAAGGTGGACAGCAACTGACAACTGCCTCTGTACATAGAATGGAAATCTGTCATTTGTATGCACCTGGGCAAGCATGGCATTGTTGACTTTTTATACATATTCGGCTGAATGAATGTTATCTGTTCTGGTGTGGAATATCTTTTGTTAAACATTTTGCAGTACCTAGCGAATACTGATGAAGTATAATAGTATATCTGTTGTGTGAAACTCAGTGATGTTTTTAATGCTAGTGAAATTTTAAAATTGTAGCAGGCTGATGAACTGTAACAGGTGTAGTGCAGTGTACTGCCGAAATACTAGACAGAATATTGGGCTGCATGAGGATTAAGTAACATATCCATTCTGTGTGTACTCAACTAATGCTACCTAATGTATAGTGTGAGTGATTAAGATAGACTTGTCACTGTGTGCAATTTGTGTCAATTTAGGTTCCGGTTGAAATATCACCCAGAGGAGTTTAACAAGCGTCGTGAGGAGGCACGAGCAGCGGTGCAGAAGCGCTGTGAAGTGTTCAGCAGACTGCTGGAGTTGGATCGTGTGATGTCAGTTTCGTTGGATGTTGCCAGGACGAGTGACGTCGTTAGCTTGCTTGATGCAGGTAAATGCAGACTTGTCAGTGACTGCTGGTCGATTCTTCTGTCATCTTCAGCACTCTAGAAGTGTTTAATTGCATCTTGTTTATTTTTTGAGTTATTGTTCCACCCTGTTGTGGCTCATCTGCCTGCCTCTCTGTTCTTTTGTCTGTCTGAGCTTCTAACTGTCACAAGAAGACATAGAAAAACCAAAATTAATGCGAGTGTTCTACAGGACTGGAGTAACCGGTGTGCCAGTAGTGAGCTTGCAACATCAAAGCTCAGCTGGAGAGCTGCAGAGGATGTCAGCATTGCTTGGTACTTGACCAGCATGTTGCTAGTTTGACATAGGTTTCTTGTACCTTGGGATGTAATCCCCTGTTGATTATTATGTTCAACTGTGTCAATGGCATGCATGTCTTCTGTAGGATGTAGTCTTGTAGACCAGTTCTGAGATACAGTGTTCTGTTTTTAGTTATTTTGGTAGTTGATATTGCACTGTTATAAATTAAGCACTGTGGGATATTGTTTTTCATTTACTGATCTAGAGATCTAGGCTCTGGTTGCTCTGCTGACATTTTAGTGACGTGTGTGGATGTAGCTGTGATTCTGCTGGAGGGTGGGACAGAATTTGATCTGCAAATACTGAGTGCAGCAGCAGATGGGCAGCTACAAATAAACAGGTTGGTTGCTCGTAGAATCGGCTTTTTCTTTCGGTTTGTTTCTGTTGTTTCTTTTCGTCTGCTTGTGCTGTGATAAGGACTTAAATGTTCCACCATTTACTTTGTCGTTGGTCGGTTACCGTTGGAGACATCTGTCTTTCCTTTTCACTTGCCAGTTTGTGTAAATCTGAATAGAGTTTTGTGATCTTTTTCGATTATATAAAATGATGATGTTGATTTTACTTTTATAATTTGCTGTTCACTTTGGGTCGAGTAAGTCTTTTGTAGGTGCATTAGATTTGGACATTTTGCACATGTAGTTAAGTGAGATTAACTGATGGTGAGGAAACGGTGTTGTTGTTAGTAGTGCAGTGGGAGTGAGAAATCCTGTGTGCATTTCTGTTGACAAAACAGAAGCTCAAAGCCAACCCATCACTGAAGCTGACAAGGTATCAGCACCATCAACAATGGTCAGGCTTTAATTTATACAGAGCGGCCATACTGTCTAAAAGGCTTTGGAAGTCTTTGAAATTTTTTAAAAGGTTTTTCCAGGACTTGGAAACCTTGAAAAGACAATAAGGCCTTGAAAGTTTTTGAATTTCATGTGCCAGGTCCTTGAAAGTTTTTGAAGTTCAAATTATTACAGACTGAAAATTATCTAGTCACTTTCAGAAATGTTGGAAATTTTTTTAATGTTAATGTAACAATTCTGCATACAAGAGTTCAAAAAATTTTTGTGTTCACTTTGCTCGCAGATTATTTGTACCTCTACTTTTAAATTTGTTCTACGATCCTTTTTTCTTGTGTGGTAAGTTGGTAAAGCTTTGCTGGAATAGGTGTGGAAAATGTACTTAAAAGTCCTTGAATTTTTTTCCCAAAATTTGGACCACGCTGTATATGATTGTTCGGCATTTCTTTGTCATGAGCGTTAACTTTTCAATCTTTTTCGATATTCAGAAATCAAATGTGTATTATTCAAATGTTAGTTCAGTAGTTGAATTTCAGAACACCACTTGCTGAGAAGTAGAACAATAGATAAGCTTAGCATCATGAATATCGTAGCAATACGCTTTTGGTGAAGTCAGTGAGAATCCCTTTCTATTATTTACCAGCATCAGGCATATACTATGTAGTATGTACTACATAACTTCTGTAGGCTAAATGCTTTCAAATGCTATTTGTTCAAATTGTTTTCTTTTGGTATTTGACATGAAATGGCCATTTTTTGTTAATTTGTTTCAGTTGTACGTTTTCATAGTAATCAGCTGTAATTAAGGTTATGAAACTAATTATAATTGCGTATTTTGTGTTATTTTCAGGAGTCACAGAAACCTAATGTAGACTCGCAACAGGCTACGAAAGAGCAATTGCATGAGGTATTGATTATGGCTGCTTCTTAGTAATGATGCAAAAATAATAATAGTTTCTTATTAATTTTAGGTTTATTTAAAGGGAAAATAAATCTTAAAACAACATGGCCTAATTACAGTATATTATTAATAAACTTAAGTGACACTAATAAAAGTGGTAAAAGATTTCAGATAAAATCGATGTTTAAAGATAAAAAGTAATAGCTGCCATTGTTTGTTGTGCAAAACCATAGATAAATGCAAATTTTGTTTACATATTGCTGCAGTTAATGCCAAATTTCTGGTGCCAATCTATGGTTTTGCACAATAAACAATGGCATCACTTTTAGCTGAACTCTTTTATCACTTTATTGGCACGCTGCATCGTGTATCTATGGCCAGCTCATGGCATGTTAACTTTTTTTGCATGCTGCAATACACGCTATAAACAAAGCGTAGTAGGTGACGTCATCACTTTGTTCGCACAGTATTATTTTTATTGAAATTTTTGTAACACGATGTTTTTATTTCAACCAATCAGCATATTATTAATGAGCAGTACATTCTACACACATTTAGCCAATATCGTTTTTTTGTGCTTCTTGGCCTTTAAATGTAATGACAGTCATTCAACAGCTGAGATGTTTGATTGTTAGGGCTGTGTGTCACGGTCGAAGAAAAGACCACGAAAGAATTCTGGAAGTGGTTCGCAGTCTGAGACTGGGTCATTGTCAGACACAGATGAAGAAGATACTTCAGCTGTCGACGGTGACCAGTTTGTTTCTGATTTAACACCGAAACTGGTTCACCTTGTGATTCACCATTCAGAACTATATTCTGTGCATAAGTGTGTTTAAGTATGATGTTATAGTCAGCTGTAGTACAATTTTTTTTAGTTAAGTGTGAGTGTTTTTCATCACACTCGTGTGTCTAACTAAAGATTTTTTTAGTATAAGAAAGTGAAAATCATTTATACATATCCCTGTTGGTGATGCAGCTGAGTAGAATTGAATGCTAGAATATTTTCGTCTAGACTGCATGTATAATCCATTTTTAGAAGACGGTGGAGTTACCACAAAAGCTGAGTGTAATGGCAAAGCAGACGATTCATCAAAGAGATTATGTCTGCATTTATTTGCATTGCATCATGATTTATGTTTGTAATTCAGCTGTCTCCATGTCATGTTTATAACTGAAACAGATGGATTATATCTAAACAGATTTCGTAATTGTCGACATTGCTGCATGTGTGTTGTCCATATTTTTGATAGTTTCTGATTGAATTTGCCCCGTTTGTTGCAGCGAGTGACAAAGTCAACACGGAAAAGGATATTAACACACAGGATGATGGAAACGATGCTGAGCAAAGATTGGATCCTCCGCCTCAGGCTTTGCACAAGACACAATCCATCTTTCTTCGCAATCTGCCTGCATTGATCACTCGGCAGGAAATTGAAGAGGTCACTCACTGATTTTCTGTTTATTTAAAGAACCCAAGATATTTTTTCTTTTTGATTACTCAAGTTTACTTTTGGAACTCGTCTAGCTGAGCATGACTTTCAAAGTAGGCTACCGGCACTGGTAGTTAAAAATGGAAAACACCACCAGCAGTAGTAGTTATTGTTGTAGTAATTGTAGCTGATGTTGTTAATCTCTGTTATGTGTGTGAGATTGGGCTTGCAGTATATCTATATAGCTTATGATTTCGCACATTCCCTCTGCTGTGTTCAGGAAGCTCTTAGCATATTATTACATGCTGCCAACATGATATTGTGTTTATTATGTCTTGTTTGGCATCTGGTTGTGGCCAAAAATTTGTAAAGAGATATTGAACTGAGTCCTACGAAACTGGGCATTGAAGTGAAGTAATTTATAATGTGAGGCAAATAGAGTAAATGTTTTTAACTGATTTCTGAATGTTTTACTGTTATACTTGTACATTGTGAGGCATAAAAAACACACCAAAATTTATCGATCATAAATCAAAGGTGGATTATCAGATTTTAATAATTTTTGGTACAACTATTCCTGACACAACTTGCCATCAAACGGTTATTCATGTTTCCACCTCACCCAACATATGCTTCTGTACTATCTGGGGAAATCAAAATACATGAAATCGGCATTAGAATGAACAAAAAAATGCCGAAAACCATTCATGACGTTACTTATAGTAACTTGGACAGGGTGTCTACAACTCCTGGAAATACTGGAAATCTCATGGAATTTTATTGGTGCTCCTGGAATACTTTTATAACTTGCCGTGTAATTTTCGTATATCAGGTGCATTTTATTTACACGGGAAATAGGAATTTCCTTGGGTAAACAGGATCACTATGATCTCGGGTTAGCAACCCTGCCCAGTAATTGTCAGCTAAAATTATGATAGTATGTCAGTCGCTGAACCAAATCTGTTAAGTCTTTAAGCCTGAGTAACTGTATTTGATGTTTTTGTGTAGTTTTACATATAATGTCGGGCATAACTGAATGTGCATGTGTTTGTATTCTAGGTTTAATATAGCTTCAGATTTGTTTCGTTTTTCATCATGCCAAAGCATCTGTCAAAAGTTTAGTGATCAGTGGCTTGAACTAAACTTAATTGTTTTAGGCTGGCATAACAAAACTGAAATACGAACTCTATTTGTAGTGCACATGTACTTTGGCACAGCTTTGACTTTTGTGTATGTATTGCTCAGTGCCATTTAATTATCATTTAGTAAGCAGGAAGGATGGCAAAGTGATGAGCGTTGGCCGGAGCTCATCATCTCATGCTCAGTTGCAGACATTTCAAAATTCATACACGTATATGCATTAATATTTTGCGGCTTGTTATTTTATTGTACATGTAATTGTAATGCTTAAGAGGCTCGATTAATGTAAAAAGTCTACTAGAAGTTTGTTAAATGTGTCCTGGAAATCTCCTGGAAATTTGTTAGGCTGGATTTGTAGACACCCTGTTGGAGAAGGATAAAAAGATTTTAATAGTTTTTGGTATGATCATTTCTGACATAACTGGCCATCAAATGGCCTTTCATTTTCCCAGCTCACCTGACACCTGACCTGGGGAAACAGGACAAATGCAACATGAGATAAAAAAGAAAGAAAAACATCAGTAAATTTAATCATTCTAGATACATAGCTCTTAACAGCCCTGATCACAGTTCATTCGACAGCATTTGCAGTGCCATGCAGCAGCGAGTTTATGGGACTTTGTTTACGAATATCAATGAACTCAAGAAGTGACTGGTTGAAGTCTGAAGAAGAACATCATCAACACTGCTATCAACATATCGAGAATGCATCTCCCTGCCTGTGCTTACACAAATTGTCAAATATTTACTCTCAGCAGTTGCACAACTAGACAATTGGATAAACTGTCAACCAAAGTGCTAGAAATTCAGACAAAATGTGCATTATTTTAATCAAATAATGATATTGCATTAAACAAATTAATATTTTGCTTGTTTTGTTATCCCCAGGTAGTGCAGAAACAGATGTTTGGTGTGACAGGAACATAAATGGTCGTTTGATGGCCAGTTGTGTCTGGAATATTTGTACCAAAAATTATTAAAATCTGATCATCCATCTTTAAGTTACGATTGATAAATTTTGGTGTGTTTTTATGCCTCACAGTGTCGTTATATGTTTTTGATTTGTGATGTTGAAATGTATAGTTGCATTTTTGGCACTGATAGTTGCATTTTAAATTAAATGTTATTTCCTAATTTAAGCAAAACATGGGTACAGATGTACAAGTGATTTGGGTTGACCATTAAACAAGTTTGTCATATCATACAAACAGTGCATACGAGTACACTTGTGTAAGCAGGTGTCTCGTCGTTATCCTGGATTTCTGCGTGTGTTTCTGCAAGATCCACAGCCAGATCGTCGTTTCACACGCCGTGGCTGGTTAACGTTTGACCATACTGTTAACATCAAGGAAATCTGTTGGAATCTCAACAACATCAAGGTAATGAGTCTCTTTTAGCACAAGAGCTAGCATAGCTATAGCACGTATTAGCTGCAGTAATTCTGTCCATCCATCCGTCCATCCTGTTCGTCACGACCCGGTACCGTTTGGACCCCAGGTGAGATAAAGACTTGGTTTTCACTATATGATAACATAGAGACTCTAGTATTTTGTCACCAAATTTCATGCTGCTGGGTGAGGGGGTTCCCCTCGAATGAGGGTGTGAAAGAGGGGCACCCATCCTAAAAAGACGTTAATCTACTGCTGTTGGCTCATCTAACATAACAAGAAATTTGAGCTAATTCTCACGAGATGTGCGAAAGCCTATAGCACTTCCTGTTCACAAACTGTCAGTCTGTCTCCAGCCATTTCATCGCAGTTCATTCTTGGAGTGTGCGCTGCAGCTGAAGATTGTAAAAATCAATAAAAATCTCTTATTTTGGAAGTTCAGGGTCTTTCATAGTCATCGATATTGATACGACTGAAAAGCTCGTCACTAGTGCTTGTTGTGATAGGCAGCATGCGTGTGCCTATCTGCAACTATTTTCACGAAAGACTGGCCAACAATGGTAAAATAATCATTTTTATGGGGGGTACCGATCTTTGATGCCCTTGTGCGCACGTTTTCTTGAACCTAGAAAATCGAGACTTGGATCCTCAAAATCTACACTGTGTCTCAAAAAGCGTCCCACTTTGTGATTGTCCATATCTTTGTCAAATATTGACCGATTTTCAAAATTTGGCACACTTTGTGGACAAGTAACAGTAGTGTTATTATTAAACATACCACCGCACCTTAACTGCATTTTACACTACCATGTGAAACTTAAATTGTCAAAAGCGTCTAAAATCCTAGTAATACATATGCAAAAATTATTTTCTAAAAACAATTTTTATATTAATAGCTTATAACCCTGGATATTTACGATATATTATAACACAACTTATAATTAGAGCTGTCACAGTTGACTCATTAATTAATGTGTTAATAAATTAACGTGCGTTAAAAAAATTAACGTGCGTTAAAAAAATTAACGCACATGCGCAAAAACACGTGATAGTTGAAGATAGGAGGCTGAGTTGACCTGAGCTGTTTGCTTAGTGTTGCCTGCTGCGAGTGAACGTGGAACCCGTAGCAATTTCTCGGCTACTTAGAGGATTCCAATGCTGTACCAAAGTAGGCCACAGCTATAGACCATTGCACCAAGCGACCAACATTTAACTGCAAGGATCTTTCTGTAACGTCAGATTTGTGCCTGGTTAAGTGCAAACTTCACTACTTTGATTAGTTGTGAACAACAAGTCGTGCTGTACGGCGTCTCTTCGTGTCAGCCGGAAGTCCTGGATTTGTGCAGTGCAGGGAGTTCTGTCGCTATACCTGCAGTGGACGTAGCTTGCGCCCAGTAAAAAATAGGGGGGAGTTTTGCTAAGGATGTATGCAAAATTGCTGTCACTATAGAAGCACTGTTTTTAGCTCAAAGTGCACAAACTGTTTGTAACCCAATAGAGTCCATCACAAAATGATGGACTCTATGGACAAGAGATGATATACAAAATAAAAATACTGTAATAGTAAATAGTCTAAATACATTTAAAAGATAAAAATTATATGTGTTTTTTAAACTTTTTTTTTCATTTTTCTAACTTTCTGTATTCTACAGGCGGGTCCCATAAACGTCTCGGGCCTGGGGTAATTTACCTCCTACTCTCCATCTCGACGGGACTGGGTGCGTTAATTTCCGCGTTAATTAATGCATTAAAAAAATTAACGCCTTGACAGCTCTACTTGTAATATATCGTAAATATCCAGGGTTGTTAACAATACTTGTGATAAATATTGGCAATACCAATATTAATACTTGGGCCAAAAACTATTGCCAATACCAATACTGTTGCAGAAAAGTATTGACAGTACCAATACCAATACTTTTCAGGCAATACTTTTGTCTACTCATTCAGCAATCACATGTGCATTTAAAAGATGTTGGTTTATCTGATAAAGCCAGTAATCAACTATGTCCATCCAAAAAAGTTTTTCTGATTTGAGTGAAATTTGGTAGACCTGTAGAAATAGATGAGTGATACATGATGACCTTATGCAAAATTTTAATTATGCCAGATTTTTGATATTTATCTTGCTTTTTGTGTTACACGTCTTTCATAACTTTGAACATTAGTAGTCGTCACTTACACAAAGCTGTGAAGTATCTATGTTACATTTTGTGGCGCAGCTACGTGACTGTGACATCGGTGCCATTGTAAACCGTGAACTGCAGCAACGAGTGCGTTCAGTCAGTGGCTTGACAGTTCATCGGCCAGTAACTAAACAGGATGTCAAATTTGCCGCTAAGCTGATTCAGATGCTGGATGACCGATGGAAGTTGTGGCATGATCAGACAGATGAGAAGAAAGATAAAGAGAAGGAGGTAATGAATACTGTATACATTGTCTGCTATTTCTGTCTTTGTACATTTTCTGTTGTATCTCTATTGAATACACAGTTAACAGTTTTTAGAGTGAGTAAAACATTCTATGTTTGTTGAGCTTTGGTGTTTCTGTTTGCTTATAAGAGCTTCTTTTCAGTTCATTTTTGCCACATTTGGAGGTTTGATATGCCGATTTGTTGTACACCATTGCAGCTGTTGATATCAGAAATAAAATAAATATATATTAGTATAGCTTATGGTAATGCGTATTTTACAGAATTTTGGTTTTATTCACTGATATGTACAGAGCTTTGGCTTTGCTTCTCGGAATCCAGTTCTGAAGAACATCACAGAATATCTAGTTGAAGAAGGCAGCTATGAGGAAGAAGCTTTGCTTGGTAGTTTGACATTTGATCGCTTTTTCAGCAGTGATTTGTAATGTTATACAATTTTTGAAGTCTATGTGGGTTTATACTGTGATGTAATTTACTGTTATTTTGCGGCAATTTTTGTCTGCAGAATATCGTTATTATATGCACATGCAAATTTTATTGCCTGGCGTACACTGACGTTCTCTTTATAACTTGGCTGAAATTACTCTTTTTTCTTTGGATTTCATTCACTGCATAGTTATAGATTTGGCATATTAAAATTATTAGCCTGTGTTTGTGTTGTAAGGTTTTCAATAGCAGCTTGTTAACTGACATTTGTTTTGTGCAATCTCAGGTCAGAAGCTGGATGATGATAAACAAGATGCCATTCCCGAACTTTTTATTGATCAAGATGAAGTGCTTCTAAAGGTTTGCAAGAATTTAATTAATAGCTTGTTTTCATGTGTAAGGTTACTTTGCATACGTTCTCATGTGATTTTAACTCTTCTGCCCAGCAATGTGATATCATTTCGTTGGTCCGTGTTTGTTTGCATTCATCCATAAGTGATGTTCATATTTTGTTGGGTTTCATCCATTCGCATGTAGGGAGCTGTGGCTTTGCTTCTCAAGCTGCAGGTTTGAAGATCATAGAATGTCATTTGCCAAAAATGTCTTCATCTTTTACGATTTTTATTGGTTGGTTTTCAAATGTTGACATGTATGATATTGTAATGCTGATATCTATAATGTGCTCTAATAGATCTTATGCCATTTTTATGTCGTTGGTGCATCATGGTACAGAAAATGCGTTGATTATATTTTGGCATTAAAGCAGGTGGAGGCTTGCGGCGCCAAGTGTGGTTCTTCATGTGCTAACTGTCTGATATTAGCAGCAATTGTGACTCAGTATCAGGATGATGGATTGTCACCAATGGCGGAAAATATGTTTCTGCTGCATTGTGTTTTGTTTGCATCGTTCAGTAATGTAGCTTGGTGAATGGATTGGTGTGTTTTTGAAGGTGCTGGACAAAATGCTGTTGTACCTGCGCATTGTGCACTCGTTTGATTACTACAGCACGATGGAGTATCCCAATGAAAATGAAATGCCACATCGGTGTGGAATTGTTCACTGCCGTGGCGCTGTGCCTTCAGGACGCATGACACAGACTGAAGGCAAGTGCAACGAACAGACTATTCTAGCACGAGTTCATTGTACATCACGTTTTACTCAGTACTGCTGCTGCAGTCAAGAATAGGCTTAGTTACAGTGTGCGCCGACAGGCGACCAAGTAGTAGTAGTAGTACAGTGTGCAGTTTATGAGCCACTGATGTCTTTTTCGGTTTACATTCTTTTTCATTTTGCATTAGGTCATAATGGCGTTTTTAGTCCGCCCGGAAGCGATAGCTTGCGAAGCGGACTTAAGTTTTAGCCCAGATGTTTTATTTTTTTTATTTAATTTTTTTTTGAACGCGAGATCTCCGAGATGCATGGGCCGATCAGCGTGAAATTTTGCACGATGGTCAGTACTAGGCCCAATTTTATAATACCGGTCCAAAATTTTGGGGGCACACCCCAAAAAAATTTCAGGGGCCAAAAACATACAAAATTTAGCCCGATTTCAGACAACTTTAAAGTTCGGCGGCGAATATCTCCGAAACGGATGAAGATATTCAAAATCAGATTTTTATTTTATCTATCGCGATTCCTCCTGCGTTAGGCGAAACAAGTCCGGTGAAGTTTGGTCCAGTAACCTTGGAGATCTCGATGTGAAATCGTACCCCCTTAAAGCGCATTTTTCGGAAGACCGTATTTCGGCCCCTAGGGGGTGCTGTGCCCCCAAATTTTTACACGCGCTAGAGAACTGCATAGGGATATCGACAAGC
>Ga0056128_1003877_pt1 | contig 18586 bp, 17 predicted proteins | sample WorMetLIZISLAND2_FD_71113 | JGI IMG/M metagenome (GOLD analysis project Ga0056128, IMG submission 71113) | Marine gutless worms symbiont microbial communities from Max Planck institute for Marine Microbiology, Germany - Olavius geniculatus... ... | reverse complement strand
TTGTATATACAGCAGATTGTTTATATCCCGTACATGAAATATTTTGTATAAAGCAACTCTCCATGTTGACTTTAGTGTGGCCATGTTGGCATTTGACAAAGGAACTGCATCAAGCCCATAATGTATATGGATTGTTGTACTGTGATAGCTTGGTTGAATGGCAGATTCAGTTGATCAGTTGGTCAAATGATTGGTGTATCGGTTGATTTTAGTGAGCTAGTGAAGATATCATGGCAGGAGCAGCTGATGCGTACAGTTGGTCGTCATGCCGACAAGTTGTCAGAATGTCTTACTGCAGTCAAGACGTCGGATGTTCGACCTCAAGTTAATGCTGTGCCGACAATGTTTGGTGGAAAACACTCACAGACACTCGCTGTCCTGCTGGTTTGTATGACTTGTATGTGATTGTTACAGCTTGTTTTGTGGCTTTCCTGATACAACTGCACTCTGCATTTTGTCTTTTTCTTTCGGTCGCTCTGTCTGTCTGTCTGTACTGTACAGGCTGCTAATTCTAAAATAGAAGGGCATAAAGAAACCAAAATTGCTGCCAAGTGGTGTGGCGCATAGCATGCCACTGATAACCATTTTTAATCTTCTGCCTTAGATCACCATTTTTGTTACTCTCTTAGTCCTCATCTTACACTGTAGGACTACAAATCCAGGCTAGTGCATTGGAAAATGATTTATCAAGTGCATTTTTATAATATGGAGAAATAACATTTGCTAGTGTCTTACTTTTCTTACTGTTTAGTGTTCTGATTGCTGTACAGATGGTTATGTTGGAATATGTTACTTCAAGAACTCTGACTCGAGAAACAGCTGAAATTATGAAGGTCGGATTGATTGTTTTCCTTGAGATATTTGGTCGCATTTCTTACAGTTTACACTGGTGGCTTAATGTGAAGTTTGTTCTTTATCAGTATCACTGTACTCTGTCTGCAGCTCTGCTCATGGCAATGTGAGCACACGGGGGGGGGGCGCTGAATGCAAGGAATAGAAATTGCAAGGAAAGGAAAATGCAAGGAAAGGCTCCCAAAATTCGCAACCCTGTGAATTTGCAAGGAATGGAATCTGCAAGGAAAGGACTTTGTAAGGAATGCGTATCCTGTAGCCTATTGACGGACTAAGTTCTTATTTTGTGTCTATCAGTTCCGTTGGCATCAGTATTTGGCCTACTGTACTGTATATATCATGTGAGAGTGATTGTATTCAGTTTTAAACATGTAACATAAAGTGTATTTAATTTTATTGGAGTATACCGAACTTCGTAAGTATAGGGGCAAACTTTACGCCTGCCAAAATCAACTGTACATTCAAACCACAAAATTCACTGATGATGTCAAATGCCTGCACATTTATTTTCAAGTAACTTACATCAACAGTGTGAAAAAATGTACTTTGGTATTAGTATGATATTCCGTTAATCATTTCTGAACATTAAAACCTTTACTTGCAAAACAGTTTCCTTGCAATTTCAATTCCTTGCAATTTCAATTCCTTGCAATTTCAATTTCTTGCAATTTCAATTTCTTGCAATTTCAATTTCTTGCAATTTCAATTCCTTGCAATTTCTGTTCCTTGCAGTTTCCTTTCCTTGCAGATTCAACTTCATCTTTCCTTGCATTTTCCGTTCTTTGCAAATTCCACACATTGCTAAAATTTACCATTTTCCTTCCATTTTCCTTTTCTTGCAAATTCCATTCCTTGTAAAGTGAGGCAACCCCACACAGGGTTAGACCCCAATTTTTTAAATGTCCAGATTGATGGAAAGAATTTTCAGCTGATATCCGGATTAGCCAAACTATCACAATAAGTTGAAAATACGACTAAATGATATTCTTCTGAGTGCCAACGTTTTTACTCCTTGCGTGCTATATTCCTAACGTAGCAAAGAGGAGTATCTGAGATCAGTGTAATATTGAGGATCGACCGACGACCGACCTCTGTTCCTGGAAGAGCCTTCCTGGAAGAACTTCAAACGGCCATATCTCCATAACAGTGTCAGATAGACGCATGGTCACTACAGACCACCCATAGAAAGTCGACTCACGGGAGTGAAATGGTCACGTGACCGATGATGTCACGTGACCCCAAAAGGTCATGGTTGTTACCCCATTCTGTTTGAGGCGCCATATCTCCACAACGTTGCCAGATAAACGCATGCGTTGAGGTATATCAACACAAATGGCAACAAGTGTCATCGACCATTATTGGAAAGTTTTTCCTCTTAGTTCCTAAAATTGGGCAATATTTTATTAACTTTGGGGAGACAATTTCCAATAACGACCTCGACGCCAGTCACTATTAATATAATATCAAACGGGTCTCAATTAGACGCTGGGTCTCTAATACCAACTGAAAGGAATGAAAAAGCTTTTAAAAGAATACAAAAGAAAATGATGCACACGAGGAGTACATTAGATTGGTCACAGTCTAATAATATTTGTTGTTGTCTTTTGATATATGAATTAGAGAAAAATCATTGCAGGACAGAACCATCATTTATTTTGCAGAAAACGCATGTAGCAAACTGTTCAAAGTAAGTCACAACTGTTTAGAAGTTGAAACTGTTACCAACATTGAACAGAAGCACTATTTTGTAGTTTTTTTTCTATGCCTGGTTGTAGCTAAAGAATGGCTTGTCAACAGTTATAATGGATGTGATATTAACTATGGTAAAAATTGAATATCTTCAGCAGGCAAAATTTGGTACAGGGTTAGCCAGCCGTAATTTTTTCACTGGATTTTTGATGCGAAAAGATTTGGCAGCTTAACGCTCTACACTGGATGCTGCAATGTAGAAGTGGATTTTCAGTTGGAACTCGAAGTAAGTTAGAGTCATCTGTGCGGATGGTCGCATACGCTGTCGTTCTGCAGTGACGTTTTTACTTTGCTTGTTAATGCAGGAGTTTGACTTGGACGTGTTTGACATTATGTCATCAGCTGGTCTGTACCTGCTGCACCATCTGCCAATGTCAACGTTCAGAGATGGCTATTTACCAACAGTGCATGATCTGGTTGGTGCTCAGAGGTTGGCTGGCAGACAGGAACAGATGTATGAGCAGTTTGCTAGAACGCTGGCTGCAAAGGTCTGTATTGCTTTCTTACTTTCTTGAGCATTACCTTTATTATCTCTGCCAATGTGAACGGATTTTCTGTCTTTTTGTGTGTGCCTGTGTGCAAAGGCGTGATGTCATCACATCTCACACAATAGTGTGAGTGTTGTAAGGACGACCTTCAAATCTATGGGAAAATGCAAACTTTGACCTCAGCCAACCCAAAACCCCTGAGGCGATCATCACCAAATTTGAGTGGAATGATTACGTCGTGGACCGCTACCACCAAAAAAAATTGGGCTCCTTCCGCCCAGGGGTTTTTGCTCCCCATATAGGTGAAATATACACCCCTCCTGTTTGAAATTTTCTACACTTTTTTTGGTTCTTTAACTCGTCTACAGTTGAGTCCGTTAGACTGATTTTTACGCTTAATACGTTAAATGACTTGGTTCTGCGCAAGAAAGTGCCTTTTTAATGTTACAAAATAAAAATTTAATTTTTGACTTATTTATTCGAAAAATTCGACAAAAATTACAATGGCACCTACGAGGAAAATTTTGAAATTCTTTAAACTGTCATAACTTTCGTTGTGTGCAAGATAGAGTCGTAATTTTTTGTTGGTTTTTGGGGTCGGCTTAATTAACGGTGATGTTTATATTTACTCCCGATTGACCTCCGTTGCCATAGCAACGAAATTTGGGATAAAATTGGCTATGACTCGGCTTGTGTAAGAGATTTTTGCGCCAAAAGGGGGGTTTTCGGAGATCGAATGCCGCCAATCGCATTTCCCCCGACTGACCCCCGTTGCCATGGCAGTGAAATTTGGGACAAAATTGGCTATAACTTGGCTTGTGTAAGAGATATCTGCGAGATTTTTTGCATCTGTGGGGGAGTTTTCGGAAATGGGCCATCAAATGCTGCTAATCGAATTTTACCCCGACCGACCCTTGTTGCCATGGCAACATAATTTAAGACAAAATGGGCTATACCTTGGCTTGTACAACAAATATCACCAAGATCCTTGCATCTGATGGAGATGCAGGTTGAGAGTTTGGCAATTAGATGACGTCAGTCGAAGTCTACCACAGCCAACCCTGGTTTCCAGGTATAACGAGTAGCAGTATGGTAGGAGCAGCAGCAGTAGTAGACACATTCATCATTATGTACCCAACCGGAGGTATACTGCTGTGCCTTAAAAAAGTAAAAGGTAAAGATTTCTCGACTTTTGGCAATAAAACAGCAAATATATATGTAAAAAAACTTACCAGTTCAAAGCTGTGTGTAAGGACGATGTGATGATATCAGTCCTATAAAACAGCAAAAATCATTTGGGTAACACTTTATGTTACATGTTTAAAACTGAATACAATCACTCTCACATGATATATGCTATGCATATGGCGTCTTTACAAGCTGACTTTAGTTGGTAATCACCAACATAGTCTAAAGCCTTCTTCATTTGATGTTATTTGTCATTTGAGCATCAAGCTAATGAGACATGTAATGGGTGATATTTTTTTGCAATGTTGATGTATGTTCAGGGTACTGCCACAGATGATGATATGGAGTTCTTTGTTCAGCATATCGTATCTAAGCAGAAGAAGGTCTCTACTTAATTTTGCATTCTATTAATATTATTTCTATTACTGACTTGACTGACTTTTTTATGTTAGTGTTCTGTCACAGAGCAGATAGATATAATGTTAGCTCGCTACAGCTAAGCTCTAATGTTTGGCTTTCATTATTGCAATGACTGAGGGACAGTCAGTCACTGTTTGACTAGTTGTATAAGTACTGTTAGTATGTTACATTAGCTTTCCACATGTGTGTGTGTGTGTGATATACATGAGACTGAAAGTGACTAAGTAAGTAAGTAAATTTAATTTATAAAGTGCACAATGTCAGCGAGAAACTCATTGAATCTGAGGCGCTGAGGTAAGGAGTGAGGCGGACCACTCGACATGGCTAGACGTTGAAAAATAGAATGTTTTGAGTTTACGACGGAAGGAAGCTATTGAACAGCTATTGCGGATATCAAAAGAAAGAGAATTATTTTGAGTTATTTTGTGAGTATGGGTTATTTTGTTTTATTTTGCACCACCCCTGTATATTCAGACGTACTGCAGTAATGAGTTGGTGGCATGGCGTGTTTAGGTCGAGATATACAAGTTGGCCGGCATGTATGACAAAGTTTTCGTGTTAGCAGCCCAGCAGAACGATGCCGAGACAATACGATTCGTGATGCAGCAGTCGGCGAATGAGCGACTGAGAAAGCGCTGCGAGCACTGGCTAACCAAACAGCAGCAGCAACATTCATCTCATGACAGTGATGATGCAGTTTAACCACATTTTGTAGTTTTTCGTCACTAGAGGCAAGCTTTGATGGAAGGAGAATTTGTTTTGATTTAAAATGTTTAGCGCAGTTGTGTGATAGTAACATAGTAACGCGTTCAGGTCTCCCGCACATTTTGAAATTCCTGAAGTTTGAAGTTTTTTCACAATTGTTTTGAAATAAACTAGTTTGTTCTGAAGATTCTGAAAATCTAGAAACAATGACAGATGTGACGTTCAAGTACTCTAGCAGGTTTGTCATAGTTGTCTCCAGTTAAAGAATTACCAATTTCGTAGGTTTTTAACACTTTATTTTTGTACACTTGTTGTACTTACTTGATCAGCAAATTTTAAAATGTCTTAATACGTGTCCTGTTTAACTTATGTGCATTGATACTGATCGTTCTCCACTACTGGCTTTTGGCAGTGATGTGCTGTAGAATTATAGTTGTTTTACTAACGTTCTTACTTGTTATGCTATGCTGTCATGTTATGTATGCTTCCCATTTTTTTCTGTTAAGTATTAAGTTTCTTGAACATTCCATTTCTTACAATTAATGGGTCTTTAGGCATCATGGTTCAGGGGTGTGTGGTTCATTCTGTGTGATGTTGAAATAATAAGCGCACTTGCTACATGCTGGCATGCCATAGTTGAGTGTCTTAATAGTTCACAATTTTTTGTTATGGTTCAGTACAAATGCTGCATGGATGGGCAAAAGAACCGAATAATTTCTTGATATAAACGATGAACAACTTCTCAATTCTCTGGCCTAGTGCCTGGGGTTAAATTGAAATCACATGTTACATATCGGTAACTGCTTTGTTCTGCTGTCATGGTAGAATTGTGGCTTATACTTGACAGTGCAGTGGACTGTCGGGCTGCTGTTGTTGCTATCAAGTTGAGTAGGAAATTATTTTGTATCACTGTTCTTGCCATTATCCTTATCTATTTATCCCTATCTCCAGCTGTAACCATGTCTAACCCTGACACTAACCCAATAGCTCAGTGGTTAACTGTTGTCCAGTGCAGTATGGTGTAGACTGTTAGAAAGACTGACTGCAGTTTATAATACTGAGCAGTTAGTGAATTGGTTGTCGGCGTATGCCATACGACACATCAACCAATGTGCATTATAGTGGTGATTTGATATCAGGATTTCAATTTCAATACGATATCGATACGATATTTGGAAAATATCGCTATATCAATATCAATATTGATATTTATAAGATAATAAGTATGTAAATGGTATACAAGCACAGGAGCAAGACATGAACATTGAGCAGGTCAGTACACTTTATTTAGATAATAAAAAGTGTCCCCGGCTGAAATTGTTTGTAGTTAAATTACGACACTATTAACTCACCCGATTTGTAATCTTTCTTTCCAGTCACTCAGTGTGCCGAAAAATTTGTAGAAAAAATATCGCGATATATTGCGATATTTTTTAATATCGCATTATATCGAAAAATTTGATAGTTATGATGATACGATACGATATGATATATCGATATTTTCATTATATCGAATCATCACTAGTGCATTATTTCTATTCATTTACACATTTGATATATTTATGTATCCACAGTAGACTTTTCGTTCGTTTTGGTGTTTTTCTTTATCATTTATTTTATGATGTGAATGACTGCAGCCGTATCTTGCATTGTTCAAGTTTATTATAGTCTTTCTGTTGTTGGCTGCAAAAATATTTCGTGTATCATTAACATTACTAGTAAGATTGGTTTAATATGATTGTTGCAGGGTATTTATGAGATTGTTGTAGCATAGTGTCCCTGACTTTGCGTTCAGTATTTCTGTATAATTTTTTGCATTTATGACATCAGCGGCATAAATGTGATTCCCTGAGACCAAGCTGATGTACTGTGCGATTGTGATTGGTCATAATCGTGTCACGTGATGTGCAAAATATCAAATATACCACGCCCACCTGTACAACAGTGGAGGGCACTAATCGGGTAATAGGTGCTAAATGTTTTGGTAAATATTAGTTGGTGTATTCTTATACTATGATTGCACTCGTACTGCCTGTCTGGTACTATGTCTGGAGTGGTATAACATGTTGTTAACTTCTCCGGGGCAGTCAAGCGTGACCAAAAGAACAACAGTGTGGCTACTCGATCGACCGTCAACAACTGTGGAGTAAGTCAATATGGTCACATTCTCTTCATTGTGTGGCAAGGACAAAATGAAGAGAATGTGAGACCATATTGAATGAAGTGATACTGTTCCAGAAATTTCAGCCACAAACTTGTTATTCAGATGATTCGAGATAGTTTAGCGTGATCTTTTTTGAGGTGTTTAAAGAGATGCCTTGCTCGAGTAGACTGATATTTCTCAAGCTAGTACAGTAAAGTATTCGGATTTTGGAGATGATTAATTATTGCATGTTGGCTTATCACTCTGTACAGTTACTACAGAATGTGCTGGTGAAAGAATGTCAAAAATTAGTCAGTACTTTGTAATTGATGAAGTTACAACAAGAACTTGACGTCTTGGTTTTTGACCACTCGTTAGAAGTTACTGTATTTATTTTTGTACTACATGTACCTGGAAATACTGGCATATCCGTGTATTTTTTTTATTTGAAGTTTGTGTATTATGTCAGTGATGCCTGCTATCAGTGAACAGTGTATACAATAACATGTATGTGGTAATGTGGCATACATGTCCTAGCTGCCTTCAGCGTTCAGAGTACTGTTGATTAGCAAAACTAATTTGTCAGTTTTGATTATTTGTTTGTGGAGTTTGATTATAATATTGTTGTGTTTTGTTGTTTCCGAACAGTGTCTGGATGGCTGTATTTGGTTGTATTTAACGTGTGTATTGTACAAGCGTTGTTTCACTGCATGTTATTTTCATTTATGTTATGCATATATTTCACCGTAATGCAATAATCATAATTATAATAATGACTTATTTATGCTGTTTTGGTCACTGACTGCATGCAAATACAACACAGACACCTGAACGTATATCATTTTTGTTCCCTGATAGTTAGGCCCTATGCAGTTGTTGAACTCTTGTGGACGGCCGTTGTCGTAGTGTGTTACTACAACAAATCGAAGTAGGCCCTAAGTGGAATTTGGGCGTTATACAGTCGAACAGTCCTTCCCCCCTCAAGAATTTTAATTCTGCTTTGGCTTTTCGTGCAGCTCTCGAGACTCACTGTATATGTTTCCGAAACTCGAGACACTGTAGTGACGTCACTGATGACATACGATACGATGCGAGATTTGCACCGACAGGCATGCTGCCACTTAATCTAGCACTTAAACTAAAACGAACTGGAAATGTTTTAAAAGGAAATGAACTGAGAAAAAAGTGCAGTGGGAGTACTGTTAAAGTCAAACCAAAATAAATCGAGAAACATGTTCTGGGAGAGCTAGAAGCCTGGGATGTAGATAGGGGTTTTAGCAGGGCACGATGACATTTTGTGATAGTGATCTTAGTGATAAAGGTATCAACGGTACCGCAACTAAGAGCATAACGCCACTGAAACTGTCAGATATTTCAGTTTAATCGCCGTTCTTCAACGCTGCATATCTGCAACAACACGCTCTGTACAGAACAATATTTCATCTCGCTTAAGACGTCTTCTGTAATTATTAGGAAGTCTATAATTTTCTGGTTGCCTTTGTAGTGGTGTAATTATAGAGGAATGTGACCGGTGACATTTTCGTCAATTGCTCGTTCGCATTATAATACTGCGATCGAGTGGCTGGCTAACTGAGCGATTGGCTTGTGGTATGTTGCATGCCTGGAGCAATCGGTCATTCCGCCAATGTGACAGAGACTAGTCTATATGTATAATTGCTTGCCACTCATGAAAATTGGTCTGCCATTCAGCTCTAAATTGTGGATTTACACTGTTTTTGTGGGAGTCTTCCTGTCTGTTTCATGTAAGAAAATGTCGCCGTCGATTCGAATATTTTTGAACGAACACAAAAATGATTTTTCATTTTTTCTGAAGTTATGAAGCTGTACGTATGCAGGTGCAGACTCTGGGTGATTGGTGAAAATGGAGGAGAGAAAATTCGCCAAATTTCGTAATATGGTCAGAATTCTAAAGAAGAATTTTATCTGTAGTAGGCCTACTTCTGTTGCTCGACCGTTCCATTTGTAAGCTTATCACCGGTAAATTTTGCTGTCCGGCGCTGCTACCCGATAGGCCTACTCTAAAAAAAGTCGGTGGACGGCTGTAGTTGCTGAGAGTTTCGTGACATCAGTGAAAGCGCGTGACCTACGACGCATGCTGAGCAGCAGGTAGGCCCACCTAACGATGTGTTCACGTTCTGTACACAGCTTGTTTTTCCTGCACTTCGGTAGGTCTACACTTGCAAATGTCTTCGTCGTCGAGAACGAATGTTGCGCATCTGCAGTCGACAAGACGGCGACTTGCTAGAGTAGCCAACACGCACTCGCCTATGCGCATTCTTTCCTACGTCTAATTGCCTCTACGATGTTAGGCTACAATTAGGCCTACGCAGTGTCTAAACAAAAAAACCACTCGGTGCATCTATGCTTTTTTCAGCACACAATTCTATAGGCCTATATTACATTAGGCCCTCTCAGTTTATCAGTTCGTCATATCGATTTCAAATGTGCTAGTAGCCTGTTTGGAATTTGAAGATAGTCGTAGTTTATTTCACGAATCTGTTCTGTAATCCATAAGTTACAGCTTAATTTCTCTTGTAACATTTCGCGCTCAGGTGTAATTCTTTTTAATTTATAGCCTATACATGTTTTCCCGCTTTAGTGACGCACCAGGCTACCCACTGTCTGTGCGTGCCGTGCGCGATTGCAAAGACAGAAACTGATCGACAGCCTGTTCAGATTGTGTATGGAACTACGTACAGTTCTCCCATAAAGTGTACATGTATATTGAAAATACTACGGATGATACCTGAATTTTCGTAAAATTGTAAGCATGTATTGTAAGCCTCACAACAAAAAAACTATCGATTACTTGTTAAGACTTTTCACTTTGCGTCGGATACGCAGTAATAGCCTACAGTGGGGTGATAGTGTACTTACAAGCCGATCACTTTTGTCAGAGGTTGACGAAGGTTGATACTTGGTGATCTTTTAAAATCACTATGCTTCAATCAAAGAATAGAACGAAAATTCAGTCAACTGCTTTAGGTTTGGCATGGTGTGCATCAGTGATAATATCAATGACATCAATCAGATAGGCCTACATCAAAAAGTAGTTTATTTTTTAATAATATTTGTTTAGTAACAGGTGGCCTATATGAACAAGAAAGCCCAGGTGTCGCTAGGGAAGACGCGCTACAGCCTATACAGTTCCTATTGCACTACTGGCCTCCAAGGTCATCCAAGGTCGATAATTTCCATCGCATTTGAGAGGGCCTAACTCGCCTAAGCCACTTCTTATTAGTGGTTAGTATTAACCTTGGCCCTATATCTCACCGTTTTCGAGATATGGCCACTTATAACTTGAAACTTTTCATAATAAATTGCGGGCAAACCGCAGCAGATGGAGACATGGTTAGGCCTACTATTAACAGCCTATAGGAAATCGCCAGCGCCCTATCTGATGCTACCATCGCCGACCCCCTACGACATCCGTGACAGACGACGACGATGGACAGACGACAGACGACACATCGTGCCACAGACGCTCTACAGCATAGCTGTAGCGCGTCAAACATCAATTTTTTTACCATACTGGACCGCGTCACACTTTCGTTCGTTGTTTACAATGGTCAAGGTGGCTGCGGCAGAAGAAAACAAAGATGCAGCTACAATCGGGTGAACACGACGAGAAAAGTTCGCGTGTCGCTGAATACCTCGCAAGCAGGCGAGTAGCATGCAGTCGTACAATGACATCCTTCGAGCGACGGTTTTGCCGGCGGGTCCCACCTGCGGACGACACGCGTTTCTATTTAACCCTTTGTAAAGACAACGGAGCATTGCAACTTCATACTACAGCTCTAGACACTCGCCTTGTAGTTTAATTTGCGGTGTCGTGCAGCAAAAAAATAAATAAAAATTAAAAGGGCCTAAAAATGGCACACACATAAAGACAAATGAAGCCTGTGAAATCACTCTTCAGTTAAGCTTATTTGGAATAATAGAGACGAAGATGTGGTCAGAGATGCAGTATATACCGTGGTCCATAAAAAACGTGTTACTTTTATTTTTTTCAAATAGCTCCGTGCAGCATTAGCCGATTTTGATAATTTTTGGCGTGCAACATCAGGAAGAAACTCGACGATAATGACTCTACTTTTGGCCACCTTACTTTAATACTGTTGCTACACTACCTTGTGAAATGCAGGTTGTTGAGCCTGTTTGCGAGTAAGGTCAACGTTTGCCGCTTGCATTCGCGCTGGAAGAGACCATTTTAGCACGTAGGCCTACTGTAATAAAAAGAATGTGATGTGACACGTGTGACTTTTTGAGAGACAATAGTTGCCAGTCGTGTTTGTCGCTTTTCAGTTAAGCATCCAAAACGCAGTATAATTCATTTCTGAGCCGACGCGTGTTGTAAATGGCCAAACTATGACTTCTGCATTTCACAAGGTAATGTAGCGACAGTATTAAAGCGAGGTGGCCAAAACTACAGTTGTTAGCGTCAAGTTCTTTCCTAATGTCGTTTGCCAAAAATTATTAAAATCGACCAATGTTTCATGAAGCTATTCAAAAAATAAAAGTGGCACGTTTTATGAACCACGGTGTAGTAGAATAAATCTCGATAAAGTTTGTCTAGCATTCACAATGTTATGACATCTGAGAACAGGCGTAAAACAGCGTTTCTTTTATCAGAGTTACAGAAAAATGTGATTAGTCAGAGACCTGTTGTTGGTTTGCATGGCCTCTACGATTCGCGCATTAATCACATGTTTGATTACGGCAACCGAAATTATAAAAAAAAGAATCTACGTAGCTAGGTTACTTACGCTGTGGGGAACTTCATTTAGCAACGTCAAACAAGAAATCTGAGCTAATGCTCACGAGACGCGAAAGAGCCTATAGCAGTTCCTGTTCGCAGGTAATTTTGATCTATGTCCATCCATTTTGTCTCAATTCATTATTCTACAGCCGAAAATCGCAAAAATTAACTTTAAAAACCCTTTTTTGGGGTTGAAGGTCATTCAAGGTTACTGATGTTAATAGCACTAAAAAGCACGTTACCAGTGCTTGTTATGATAAGTAGCACGTTTGTGCCTATCTGCAAGCGTTTTACACACTAGACAAGCGAATAGCGCAAAAATCACTACTTTTTAAAGGGATACCCGTCTTTGACATTCGCATGCACCGGCCTCGTTGAACGCAGAAGATTGGGACCTAGACCGCTAAAATTTACGTTCAATGCTGAAAATTTTATTTGCAAGTTGTTACGGTCTATCTCCCGCCATTTCGGCGCAATTCACTCCTGAAATCTGCGTTGCAGTCCAAAATCGCGAAAAAAATTCACCAAAACTTTTTATTTTGGGGGTTGAAGGTCATTAAAGGTCATCTATCTTGAGATTTCTAAGAAGCTCGTCACCAGTGCTTGTTATGATAAGCAGCATGTCTGTGCCTATCTGCAACCATTTTCGCGGCAGACGAGCCAGTACCGGCAAAATAACATCTTTTTAGGGTTTTTTTGCCTCCTCGTTCGTGGCGACCCCCCTAAACCCAGCGGCGTGAAATTTTGTCTCAAAATACTAGAATCCCTAAGCCATCACGTTTGGTGAAAACCCGATGCCTCTATATCTCATCTGGTCTTGAGACGGTACAGGGACGTGACAGACACAAGACACAAGACACCAAGACAGAATTACCATAGCTAATACGCGCTATAGCTCTCGCGCGTAAAAACGACGAGGACTAGGACAACCTGACATATTGTCCAGCCTTTTAAAATTTTGTTTTTCTCTCTCTAACGTGTTCGTATAATAACGCGACTGTTCTGCTGATTATGCGACATTAGTGTTACCCTGCCTAAGGCACGAAGTGACGTTAGTGTTACCGGGGACGTGGCGGGGTGGGGAGCGACCAGCGAAGCGTAGCGAAGTCTGTGATTGGTTGCTGCCAAGTTACGTGTCAGCCAATCAGGTGTAGGCAATTGTTGTGCGTTGGCTAATTTTCTGATTTTTTTAAAGTTTTACATTTAACAGTATTTTTATTCTCAGTATTTCTCATTTCATTTTTCTTCGAAAACATTTCACTTTTTTAGTTTATGTGCTAGATTAAACTGACAGTTTTTCTGTCAGTTTTTTGAGTGCAAATTCTGTATCTTACTGTATTGTATTGTATCGCCTATATACTATGTACGTGAATATGCCTACATATTCCAGCTTCTATAGACGAATTAGTTTTTTTACAAGACACACTTTTTGAAACTCATTAAAGTAGCAAGGCTAAATTTCCTATTTTTCCCACTTTAGCAATGAGACTAAACTGAGTACACAGTCTCCGCATAAGCGGTCGCCGCACTACCCCCCGCCACCCCCGGTAACATTAACGTCAACCGACGACTTCAAAAAGGGTAACACTAATGTCACACTACCGTTCTGCTATCAGTAGTAAAGAGTTAAATAAGCGATGCGTGCAGGACGCGCAAGGCAAGCTAATGAATGTGACCATGCTAGGCCTATATCAATGTCAACATCACATCATCACCTGCAATTGCAGTTGCTGCAGCTGAGTAGTGATAGGCTTGCGTCAACGTTGCCGTTTGGTGCACCGTCTTGTTGTTTGCTGCATGTACAAATTTTTTACCGATCGCCGAGTTCGTTATAGCTCTAGTTGGATATACATCGTGTATAGTAAATTGCCGGAGTATCATGTTTACTCGCCAGAAAGGTAATCCAGACAGAAATTAAAAGGTAGGCCTATGTAAATACATAAACAAAACAATGTAAAAACGTAAACTTAAATAGTGCACTTGCGACAGCCTACGGAAAAAAATCCGCAGAGCAAACTGGGCATCGATTTCTGACTTTTTGGCCTACCGCACGATTAGACTATGCTGTACACGACAGCGGTGCATAATTTTTTTGTGTGTTCAACACAATCGCTGTGCACTGTGTAGACGACTGAACATTATCATTAATAAAACTATTTTCGTAATAGGAAATGGCTCAGAAAAGCTTTTTGTGACTTGGAAATTTATCTAAAGTCACGCAATGTCATTTCGGATCGAAAATAAAATGTTCAATAGAAACATTTAGCGAATAGATGAGTTTTAAAAGTATACAACGCCGGAAAAAAACTGGACGACGAAATATGAAAGACATGGACACTTCTTGAGAAATACCCGAAAAACTGGCAGCAGACAAAGCAGAATGGCACCTACGCGTGGCCCAATTACATACGCCAGAATGCTGCTTGAACTCAGGTGATTAATAAGGCATAAGTATATAATTGTAGTGCATCAAAACAATTTTGGCATTTGCATAATTCACTAGCAATCACATATCTAATCACAGATGTAGTTTAAGTATCAAAAAAATTAGTTCAGTGAAAGTCAAAATCCAGGAATAAATGATTAACAGCAACAATCAAACTCATTTGGCATAAAACATATTAATCAATCAACCAGTCAATCAGGTTTAGTTTAGACAGTTAGTTATACACTACAGTGTGCCTCTAGCGATGAATTTGAACAGTCATACATCAGTGCAGCAGTAGGCCTACGGTTACCCTCACTCAACACTCTGCGCTGGTTGGCTGACCTCGGCTGTGTGACTGTGACATGGCCGGCTTTGTTCTCGGCCTGCATGAGTGCATGCACGGCTGTTTTTTGTTCGTCCGCAGCGGTCATAATTTTTCATCAATAACGAGTCAGCAGCAGCGCTCTCAGCAACCGCTGCAGGCGGGCGGCTTGCGCAAAAAGCATCTAAGCTGTCGCAATTGCATCGTCGCTCATTGCGCTATGTTCTGCGTAGGTTTTTATCAGCAAAATGTCGCAACGATACGCCTCGATGTTATGATATGATCGTTTGCGACGACTGTGATCGCTAAAGAGAATACTGAGAACTGAGTTGTCAACATGTGCTTCAAAGACGTTTTCTTTGTCTTATCTCTGCCGTTTAAGATGTTGGTAAGAAACTTTAATGAAATACAATAGCCTAATAATTATCTAACATATTAATTGTTATGGATTGTAATGCAAAGACGATCGAACCTAATAAAAATTACGGTTAATAATCTGTTTATGCAAAAAAGTAAAAAGAATACTAATGACATTCGCGATTGTGCATAAATGGAAAAGATACTAAAAGAGTAAGTAACGTTGAGCTATTTGGCACACTCATTAGGCCTAGTTCAGATTTTATTAAATGCTAAGCTAATTTGAGAATAAAGTGATTAAATTAGTATAACAACAGGATGGTGGACCTACATGTATGTCATGTATCAGCTTGTTTAGAGGATTCACGGCTCAATTCAGTAATTGGTTTGTACTGAGATATGCCAGCCGCCAGTATTTTATCAAATAAACCAGGTAAACCCTCATAACGACAATGCTCCGATGACAACATTAGACATAAGCTATCATTGCTGTCATTATTTCGGACTTCAAACATAAATGTTATCAACGAATGTCGAATGCATTTCGAGTTTAAAAGTTTAAACTACCAAGCGAAATCACCCCGACACGAACTGTTAAATTTTTGTCTAAGTTATCGAACATTGCTTGAATATAGTAGTTTAGATCAATAAGCCTATGATTATGTTTACTGACATTTCGATTGTTATTTTTATTAGTTGAGTTTAGTTAAATTTTTTCTTGTTTTTTTGTATACCATATATTACTCTGTTGATAATAATAAAGCAATTAGTATACTGCAGCACGACGCTAATGTGACATATGCCAATGTATTACATGTACACACCTAGACCTGGACGCGCTTGGATGGCTGCAGGCAGTCAGCTACCGGTACTGCCAAGGTGCATCCTTTATCTTACCCGAACGACAACCTGCGTGCGTCACAACCGACCGATAACGCCACAGGTAAGCACTGCTATATGCTTTGCTGCGTGAAAATTACTTGTTCTATCGGTACGGACAGATATAGGCCTACATCCTCACCGAACGTTTCTGAAGTCATTTGAATTGCTGTTTTGTTACCGGATATGTTAAACGATGGGAAAATCTCGAGGCCGAGGCATAATTTTGGTCTCGAAGCTACAGTCTGTTATTTGGCAAACGATACAAATAGACCCAAAAAATGACTGTGGCGTATTAAAAAATGTGAGAATAAAGTTTTACTTTTCCCGAAAAATTACGTAGGCCCCTATAGGCCAGGCCCACTCAATTTCTCCATCTTAGGATTAATTCTTCTCTTTTGCTTTTCATGGAAACCCATCTCCGAGCTACGGAGCGTCACGTGTCATTGTGATCATACAGTAGACCTACTTGATTAAGCTAAGCTTATCTTAAGCATCTCGGCATATAACCAGCTACTCAAGTCAACTCGGCTTTCTATGCTTTTTAGTTGTCCGTAGACGGTCACCCATCCAAGTACTAACCGGGTACGGCGTAAAGCAGTCACGTTGATGGGACACATCGTGTTGACCACTAAACCACGCTGCCAGCTTGCGGAAAATACGTACGTGTATTTAGTGGAAGACAGTAAAAGACCTCCATAACGAATATTTCCAGTTTCGATAACCCGGTAGTTAAAAATAACACTTTAAAATTACACGGTGTTTCATAAAAAGGACCCCTTTTTCTTTCTTTTATAATTCACTCAAATGACGATCAATTTACACAAAATTTTTACCAATTGTAGCGGAAAAAATACTTATTCAAAATATTTTAACAAAATATGACTGTTGACTAAATATTTTTTGCTAGTTGTGACGTAACGATGACGTCATAATGTGTCGCGAGTACAAGCTTGCTTATCTCAACTGGTGCTGTCAGTTGTTACACTGCTTCGATGGTGAACTTAATCTGGTTTGCTGATGAAAATGTTTATCATGTTAGAACTAAACGACATGGAGGCTTGAAATCAAGTCTCTCGCAATCTAGAAACTCAACCATCTCACAATCTCCGTGTGCTGGTGCACCGTGTTGCTGGAAGCTGCAATCAGCAGCAAAAGTCAAGCTATTCCAACAACTGGGTAAAAGTGATCGTTTTGGGCGATTTTTGTGGCTGCAGTGGTAAAACTTTATCAATTTGCCAACAGAAAAGCACATTACAAAATTAAGTTAACCATCGAAGCAAAGCAGCTACTCAGCAACTGACAGCACCAGTTGAGAAAAGAAAGCTTGTACTCACGATACATTATGACATCAGTATTACAGCACGACTAGCAAAAAATATTTAATTAACAGCCATATTTTGCTAAAATATTTTTTGAATTAGTATTTTTCAGCTACAACTGGTAAAAAATTTGTATAAATTGATCATTATTTGAGTGAATGATAAAAAATGAAAAGGGGGTCCCTTTTTATGAAACACCGTGTAAAAGTGGTGCCATTTAGCCTACGCGAACTTCCGTAATTTGTCCTGACTGTAGCATATTTTCGTCGTAAGCGCGGCTGATAATTTCGTGTTAAACTGTTACAACATTTCGAAAATATTGAAGCTTTTTTATCGCCCCATCACATGGTATAGACGTATTATGCAGATGCTGTTTGTACGTCGGGTCTCGCTCCGGCGCTTGTGACATACATCGACGAAGTGAGCGTCAGTCCACGGTCTACACCTTCGTCCACCTCACATCATCATCGTCGTCGTCATCGTCGTCACATTACACCGCAGTCGAACCATCTCAAACGACGACCTTTTGACCTTGACTTTGACCTTCAGCACCGTCCCACCTTCGTTCCGGTCACGTCGTCGTCGCCGCCGCCCTATTGGCCGGCGGGAGCAATGACGTCACAACATGGCGGCAGTGACGTGGCTCCGCCTGGTTACTGCTGCGATTGTCAGAGTTGCTGTAGTTGTCACGATGACGTCACCAATGACGTCAGCGATGATGACGTCATGTCGCCGATGTACCTGAAGAAGATCGTGGCCGAGCTAATTGAGACTGAGAGAACGTACGTGGCCGAGCTACAGCAGATTGTACAGGTATTGCGCACTAGTCTGTCTGCCCGTATTAATTTATCTGTCAAGAAAACTTCCAATGTGCTCGATGATCTAACGTTATGTTGACTGAAACAAGTGTTCGCCATAGAAATAAGCAAAAGTTTAAATACAGTCACTTATTG
>Ga0056128_1003876_pt1 | contig 18586 bp, 7 predicted proteins | sample WorMetLIZISLAND2_FD_71113 | JGI IMG/M metagenome (GOLD analysis project Ga0056128, IMG submission 71113) | Marine gutless worms symbiont microbial communities from Max Planck institute for Marine Microbiology, Germany - Olavius geniculatus... ... | reverse complement strand
TATATATATATATATATATATATACGTGCAAGCATTACTTTAACTTGTGTCAGTTAGCTGCCACTTCTGGGATTGATTGTAAAGCGCTTCTGGTCACGAGTCTGAAGACTCATGCATAAAGCGCTATAGCAATTTCCGGACCTTTACCTTTTTGCGTATGTGCGTGTCACTGTCAGGTTCTAGGACTGCTGGTTACTTACTTCATTCTCGTCGTTCAGTTCGGAGTTCCATTCGGCAGTGTGTCGGACATTTCTCCCGCGTCAATCAACGAGTCTCTTGCAACGACAACTGTGCAGCTGCAGCCCTAGTGACGTGTAGTTCGCAAGACAACGTGACGCTACAAACTGTATATTATTTTCCACGCAACTGGAATCGCTAAAAAGCTATTATTGCATAGACTTGACTACTATATATATTGCACGAAGTACGAGCTTATATACGAGCTTAAGCCACGCTGCCCTAGATAGGCAGCGGTGGGCAGCGATAGTAAGAATGGCGTCAGACACCAACGGGCATTGAGCCCACGGTTGTCGATGATGATGATGATGACGAGCTTATATCACTCCAGACAGTGTGGTGTCATACTTAAACTACGTTCAGATAGCACGAGACTACACCGTCGTTTGCCTCATGACGCATGCAGTGGCTTCTGTCCCCCAAAATCTGAAATCGAAATCGGGCGCAACTACCCCCCAGTTTTGGGCTCAGGTTCCCCCCCCCCAATTTCTGACTCAAGTTTTCCCTTCTATTTTGGGTTTTCCCCTTCTATGGAAAAAGTTTTGTTAAGGGTGTAGTTTGCCCAGTGAAAAATAAAGGGAGAGTGAAAAAATAAGAAGGGGGAGTTTTGTTGAGGGTGCAGATTGAAAAATAAAGAAGAAGCAAAAAACAGGGGGAGTTTTGATTTACAACCTTATCAAAATTTTTCCCTCCTATTTTTCATTGGGCGCAAGCTGCGCCCACCAGGTATAAGGATAGAAGCCACTGGACGCACGACTGCAACTGACAGTTACAAAATAGGTAGCAGTGCAAACTGAATGTGGTTTAGCTTTAAACAACGCACCGTCCAAGTGTAAACATTCGTCGTAACTTCATTCACAAAATGTTTTGCGGTTTTGCGTGTTCGACCGCTGCCGGTTAAAGTACTGTTAACGTCGACGAGATGCATTTTGCTGTAGGACAAACGGTTTTCGTCTATAGTAAGCCTATTGTCTTATCACTTGTTTTGTTATGCTCCATCTAATTTTAGGCTTTGACCGGAATTTTAAGCTACTACTGATTCACGGAATAGTTGATTTTAAGCATTTTATTAGGCCTACTCGATCATACTGGCAAGCACAACATGAGAATAATGACGATGAGCGAACTATGATACAAATAGTTTGGTGCGACCGTGCCGTACTCACAGATCTAGTCGTTGTCCGGTTATTACTTAGATAGCCAACAGCAGGGAGATGAGCCATCTCGGTATATAACCACCAACCAGGTCAACTCAGCCTCCCCTCCCTCTGGGGTAAGTAATCTTGGCCAGGGCGCATTCACCTGTTTACGCCAATGGAATCTCATAGGACAGGCGACGCCTAGTAGCTTTTGAAATGGCTTTCCATTAAAAACTATCTAGCTTATCTGTTAATGATTGCCAAATACGGCCTTTACGAAATTTTCTCTCATTACCTCTACATCTAGAGGTAAGTAAGTAAATTTTTAAAGCGCACAATGTCGGCGAGAAACTCGCCGAATCTGGTTGTAATGCGATTGCTGCCTGCATGGAATATACACAACAAAAACATTGCAAACGATTAACGAAATATTTCATATCAATTATCAATCATTATATCAGTTTGTCGTAAACATGATAACAGCGCTTCGACAGTACTGTTGGCCTACATCACTAAAACAGAAATACAGACCGGTTGCATACGTTCCGACGACGGCATAACGAAAACAGATTTACATGAACGGCATTTAATGCACAAAACACGCTTGACACGCTTGCTCAATCATTTTGTCTCGAAACAAGTTGCTTAGCAACGCGCACTTGTCAAAAACTAGCAGCGCTGTCAAAAAACGAAATCCGGACAATAACAAATTGGGCCTATTTACTGATTAATTTATCATGTAGTATTTAGTTCCAGGTTTGCATATCATCTGGACTTGTTTTGTCAATTATTTGTCTGCTTAAGCTTTTTGCATCTTTAGATATAAACCTGCTTTAGCCTTTTCCATGGGAGAACATTCAAAAATTGTTTGGCAAAAAGTTATCTAGTGGTACTGAATGGATGGGGGAAGGATCGTAAACTAATGCTTGCGCGTATATGTTCAATTAGATATTACAAGTAGTCAAAAATGGTAGAAAAGGAGGCAACATATAAGCCCTAATGTAATTCGTATGGAAATCAAGAAGCATGATTCGACCGATGTCGATGCTATTAGGCCCTACATTCCCTTGCTGCTATCTTATAAATTTTTGAAGTCAAAAACACATTTCATAGCATGAAACGCGCACAAACATTAAACATCATTGATAATCGCAAACACACACATAAATCTACATGCCTTATTGTAACAATACCTTTGTTGTCTATTATTTTTACTTTTTTCAGCGAGATTTGAAATTTTAAATCCTTTAAACCCTTGGCTTACGCAACGGATATTTATCCGGCAGCTGGATAAAATAGGACGAGTCAAGGCCCTAAATATGGCACTGCTATCAGACATAAGGTTTCCTGATTACACGGTTCCCGAGAAAACTCACTGACCGGATCTGTGGACTTAAACATTAAAACAGATTACCTCGCATCCATAGGGCATGCACTGGGACTCCTAAACTCAATCAAATCGGATTCCAAATAACATCGCTTATACAAATGAGCTTTCTTTTTGATAAACATATATGAATAAACACAATATACATTGCACATGCACAATGAAACACTTCGTTGAATACTATCAACTTTGCTAACCACGGAAAGTCAATCCCTATTGCAAACTCTTTAGAATATTTTATCCGCAGTTTAACACTAAATCCATAACACAAGACCAATCAAAATGCTACGCACGTAGTTTGATCGTCACAGACAAATAGAAAACAATAAAACAAAAAAGAATGGCTAGACGGAAACGTTAAGATGTTACGCACAAAGTATTGATGAACACAAAATGGGGACTATTCAGAATGGTCGCTCTCGCTGAAAAACTTCTACCCGATACAAACTTTTAGACTGTATAACACACCAAGGGGTGTAGTTCTAACAAAAAAGTCAGGGACGCACAGTAATCAGTAACGACGGGGGAAAAAATGCATGAAGTTTTGCGTTAAAAACGTATCATGTACAATATACAATAAATTACAAACACTGAACATTGTTGTAAATGTGTAATTTTCCAATGTACATAAACTACTGCCAAATAGCATTACATATTAGTGTTATACAAAACAAGACAGAGAGAGAACTTACGTTTCAGCAAGTAGGCTAAGCAAATAAAACTACGAACCTTCTTCTTAGATTGAATTTAGCAAAATAGCTGAGGTTGATTCTCTCCCTGAAAAAAAGTAAAGTAGGCTACGGCGTCCCTTACTTCACGCCCGCCACACCCCCGAACATAACAAAATACGACGTACCAACAACAGAGGCGTCGATCTGTTGTCAACTTTGGGGAGAGTCTAGGGGAATAAAATCCCAGCGGAGTTTAGGGGCAGAGCTCCTGGTAAAAGTCTGGTGGCGAAGCACCACAGGCTGATACGCAAAGTTAATTGAAAGTAAGTTAAACATTTAAAATTGAAAGTAAATTTTCTGCTCAAGAGTACTGTAACAAAGTTTGTCAAATGTAACTCTAATATTTGTCGAGCCCTGTGAATGGTAGGGCCCTCAATACAAATTTTAGAGGAAAAAGGTGAGGGCCCACCAGCCTCCCCACGATCGACGATTCTGACCAATAAGTCTGCTATATCGTAATAATTGTCTCAGGTTCTGCATATATGTTGTAAACACGGGTAAGGACTGAGCCGACCACCCAAACACAACAGGAATTAGCATGATCGCTTTGCTTAGTACGAACAAAAACTAAAATGCCAACATACACACATTGTTCTGCAAACAAAAATAAGACCTTAAGAACGTATCCGGATCCAAACTGGCATTGCGAAAGAGTCTACATGACAAAAGAAAGCAAATTCAAGACACAAGATGTCAATGCAGTTGTTCTTGTGCCTTATTTTTATATTTGTTTAAAGTTAAACACGTCAGAAAATTAACAATTATCTTAATTCGTGGTTAATAAATTTATCTTCCTAAATAGGCCTACTGGCGGAAAGCTGACAACCTCTTGAAGAGTTTGTGTATTATGGAGTTGGTGCAAAAATGAAAATTCACAGAAATTAACTCACGTCTTAGCTTCTCAAAATGGGTTGAGTCATAACAAGAAAATCTGACAGGAGAATCCAAAGTCTCAACATATGATCAAATCATAGATAACAGGTTCACGTACAAAATAATAATCGAAAACATAGAAACACGTAAACAGCAATTATGCAAGAACAGAGAGCAAAAACAAATTTAAAGAATTACCTCCAATCAAGTTATCAACAGTAATCAATATGCATTAATCAAAATCATCAACAGCTTAATGAACATTACAATGACAAAACACATGATACGTATCACACAGCAAGAAAATAACAACATTGCATTATTCACTTCTTTTAGAGTTTCCACCAGAAATTCAAACACAACTTGTATTTGCAAATTCTTCAATATATTGACCTTTAAAACTAAGGATGTGCAATAATAACAAATGCATATGAATTGAAAAGATGCTCTTTAAAAAAATCCATCACGTTAACTAATACATGGCTAAAATTAACAGATCAGCAAATAATAATAAAAAGATCTTGAAACCACTTTAAGTACACTTATTGTCACACAATATAGAAACTACACAATTCAAATACTATGGAAGACAAACACACAACTTGTTACAAATGAATGACAAATACAAATTATATTCGGCTACATTTTTGGCATACATGAAACTTCTAGATAATTTTGTGCTATATGGATAACTAACTGCAAATATACGGTCACTGATGTCACAGATGACAGACACACATAAGAACATTGATATTAGACATTTTGCTAAACACTCAAAGCCGGATTTAGAGCCCAGACAGCTGTCAGTGGTTCAGCCCACCTACCTTGGAAGTTAAAATACTAAAGATAGAAATTAAACAACGAAAAAAATAGATTTTGCAAGAAAAAGTATTTCATTAAATATTCCTTTAAAATCTCTGTATAGTTCTGCACGAATTGCAAAAATGGTAATAGCAGTGAAGAATTGATGATTCAAAACATCCGTAACCTTGGCACTGAAAGCGTCTGAGAAATTGAGAAAATAGTAGTACAGTACTCATGTTTTCAGAATAAATAAATGCATGCTAAAAATACCGTTTTGTTGGGTTTAAACACATTTTAAAGAATGCTCATTACTTTTCAATAAAAAGTGTAGAAATGTCTGGGCAACTGCTCGCATTGTCCATTACGTAAATCCGGCCCTGATCACACACTGTATACTATAAATGACGACTACTATGTAAATTATTATCATACACAATACAATTTATATCCAATCAATCAATAATAAACACACAACTGCCTAACTTTATCATGGATACTTTTGCTAACGTATACAGAACACTGTTGTAAATATGATCAACATATGCATGCCATCACCTGGTGTAATTAGTATGGCATGTATTCACCACAAAACATCTACACTGTGTCCCAAAAACATCCCAGACATTTCTGACTGTAACTTTAAAACCAATTATCAAATTTTGATAATTTTTGATACGAATATTCCTGACAACTTGCCACCAAACAACTATTCAGTTGCCCACCTTACCCAACGTTTGTTTCTGCACTACCTAGAGAAATTAGATCAAGCAAAATATGTGTTGAAATAAACAGAAAACCTGAAAAAACATCCTTGACATTATCGATCGTAACTTGAAGAAAGGTTAGCAGATTTTGATAATTTTTGGCAGAAATATTTCCGACACCACTGGCCATTAAATAAATGTTTTATTTTCCACCTCACCCAACGTCTGTTTTTGCACTACCTGGGGAAATCCGACCAAGCATAATACGTGTTAAAATGAATGAAAAGACGTCGATAAATTCCATCTATTTTAACACAACACAACAGCCGATCTATTACAAGGTTTGACTGTCATGCAGTAGTGTGCTTACCAGATAAAGTTTAGGAATGTTTGTAAAGTCAAGAAGCGACTGGTACAGCCTGGATTGGTCTGGAGCAGAACATTATCGATACTGCTGTCAATGAATGGAAAAAGCATCTCCTTGTTTGTGTTCACATAGTGAGCCAACACTTCAAGAAACTTTACTGCAGGCAGTTGAAAAAATGGACAACTGGATGAAATGTCAGCCAAAGTGTCAGAAATGTGAACAAAATGGGTTTTTACGCATTATGTTAATTAAGCAATCATATTGCATTGGATAAAAAAATGATATTTCGCTCGTTTCGTTTTCCCCAGGTAGTGCAGAAACAAACGTTGGGTGAGGTGGGCAACTGAATAGTCAATGATGGCAAGTTATGTCTGGAATATTCGTGCCACAAATTATCAAAATCTGGTAATTGGTTTTCAAGTTACAGTCGAAAATGTCGGGGATGTTTTTTTGAAACACAGTGTATAACAACATATTAAGTGTCATAACGTATCCACATAATTTATATTGTCCACCTATCATTCCACTAGCAGTTAACGATCATATTCACTGTGTTCATATCTGACGTAATGTTATGATAACAAACATTAACACAAACAAATTATACATACCCATAGATCACTATTTATTAACAGCTGATAAAGATAATACAAATGATACAAAAAAATAGTGATACAAACAGTCATCGTTACTTTTGATTTTTGGTTAACTAGCCATTATTTTCGTGGAGTTACTCCATACTGTATCGGGTTCTGCAAAAAGTTAACTTGTGGAAATAACAGTTGCAGCAGCACGACCTATCTGTTCGACAACCACAACTTCTAAGTACATAAGGTTTGAACAACAAGTAATTAACAGACATTTACAAAGAATAATACAATAATACCTGTTGATTACCATATATACGTTACTGCATATATTTCTTATAGGTATATCAACAAACTGAACGTTGATCAGCTATGATCGATGCTGTCTTTCTGCGGATGCAGCAGCAGCAGCAGCAGTACCGGTGTCAGATGGAAGTCCTCGAAATATCACTGCAATGTCTGCAAACATCAGAGATGGGTTCAGTAACTAAAACAAGAACCTCGTATTACGAGAACGTAAATTAGAATTTTTTTGGTTGAAAAAAAATAAAAATAAAAATAAAAAATATGGCAAGCAGAACGAACGAAAACGAGACGTATTCGTTGCAAGTCAATAAAACAATTTATAAAACTGCAATATTGGGCGTAAGACAAATTATTTTGAGAATATACGATATCTCTGGATAACACCCAGAGCATTCAAATGCTATTTTGAACTTCTGAATAATAACAGCTGTAATACAAAATTTGATTATCTCACTAACAGTTCTTATTAAAAGTTATTTTTGAACAAGACAACTTATGTTCAGTAGGCCTATATGTGAGCTTACATTCTGTAGTCAACGATAAATGATCTATCAAATTTACTACTTATTCAAAAAATTAGTTGAGAATTTGCGCAAAGAATTAGTCTAGCATATACAGACTTAACTTTTCTTTCTTAAACTTCTATTAATAGTTATCATTTTTCCTGCTACGACTACGTGGTGAATAAAGAGACACCGGCGCCCAATAGCATGCTGTTTTTACTAATGACAAATGTAAACTATAGGTTAATGCATCGACTGAAAATGAACAAAAAGTCACTCACTGTTTGCTGGCTCAAGACGCATCCAGCTTTTCTAGCTAGCAACCGTAGTAACTTCCAACTGAAGACGGCACCGCTACTGCAACAACAATAAACTGATGTCACTCACTGCACGGTCGAACTTGTACTGCATATCTCTAGCACTATGTCTGCAGTGGTATAATGGGTTGATAACTCCATGAGTGCAGTCAAGTGTGACCAAACCAACGGCAGTGTATGTTACACGAACAAACGTCAAGGGCCTTGGAATACTTATCAGTTAAGGTAAGTGAGTGAGTGTGTAGCGTTTAACGTCCCACCAAGTGTTGGTTAAACCACTGTCTGGGGTGCACAAGTTCGTTTAACGCTCACATATCCCACTGTCAACAGCTGTTTAACACATACTCAGCACCTGGCAAACTGCGACGTGCAACAGACTAAGCCTTTGCACAAACTAATTAAAACCGTTGTTACTTATTAATTAAATGTCTATGCCTTTGGCTTAAGATTTGGCGTATAAATAATTTAAAGGTCAAGTTCTCAAATGCCCTAGGCTAAAGCAATAATATAAACAGTGACAAACTTAAATACACGACTGAAACGTAAGAAAATACTTTATGATAAACAACTAATCAATCAAATAATAAAAATAAAAAAGAATAGTGATCAATGATCGAAGACACAAATGCTATGCAACAAAACCCATTAAATTAACACCACAAAATTGAGATTCACTAAAACAAAGAACTGCACTTGAAATTATTATTATCATTAATAATTTATTATGATTACCACTGGCGTAACTTGAAACTTTTCCACGTGTATTCAAAAAGTGCAATAATCAGAATAAATGTACATGTAGGCCTACTCTCAAGAACAAAAGCTACTTGAATACTATGTCTATTGATGCGCAATGACTTACTGGCGACCGGATATTGACCGTTTAGAGGCATGGCCATCGGCTGAAAAGTGTCGGGAGCGGCAGCAGGTCCACTGTATGGGTAGACCGCTGCTGCCATGTTAGTTTTGCCGCCGCAAGGTGTCGCCGCAGTCGCTCCGTTCTTCGGCATCAGCATCGCACAGCAACTGCCATTCTACAGCGTGCAAAAGATCCACAGTAGCCCGGTTGTAGTTTCATTCATAGAATATAACTAAATTGCATGCTTTTATGAAAAATGTGCATATATGTATTGAAAAGCAGCGCGGACGCCTTTGACGCTTAATAACAAAAAATACAGTATTAAAATTATTATTTTTATTTTTTATTTCATGCTTATTTTTAAATATACTGATCAGCATCACAGAAATAATTATAAAAATCGTTCAATCTGTTCGGTATTTAAGTTATGTAATCTCTTTGATTTTTTTCTTTCATAGCGTACGTTTACATATATGTTATTAATAGACGTACGTTGTATTGCTCCATTTTTGGTGAACAATGACCTATATATTATTTTACTACAAAAACTTGACGGCTTAAAGGCAGCTGTATAACATCAGTCTGCATGCAGGCAAGCTGACGTGCTGGACCTGTCAGCGTCAGCAGCATAATATACAGAGTGACGTGTGGACATTTGCTTGCGTCGAGCGTGCGTTACGTCAACGCTGGAACAGTTGCACGCGCGTTGTTCACGCACGTGCGCACATCCCGCGCGCTGTCAGGAAGGAAGCACGGTAAAAAACGTACAGACGAGGGGCTTGGCGCGCGCTGACGGTAACAGGACGGTCGAACGGCAGATAAAACAGAGACAGACAGCAGTCCGGTCATCAACGCACGAACAGCAGAGCTCAGAATTTTTACGACGGCATCGTAATTGGATTTTTTCGCCGACGACCGGCGACTGCAGCAGACCCAGCGATTAGTGTTGAGCGATTTGCAATTCGAACCGCTACGATAGTACATATTCACTCTTCTTCACGATTCGTATCTGACTGGCACGCGCATCTCCAGTTTGCATTAATGCCACCACTTAAATCGTCGCCGGACGATTTGCTCTGCCGTGTTTGTCGCCGACAGCTGTGCTCGTCGACATTGCTGCCCGTTACGACTGTTTTCGACATAGGTGTTTCATTTTGCATGACATGTTTAATGTTTTATTTCTTTTTGCTACGCTGTGCAACAAATAAGAGCATTTTCCACGACGAATCGAGAAGGCGTAATCCTGCGTTTCCGGTTACCGTCCGTTTACAAAAACCTCCGTCTTTAAAATTTTTACTACATCGCTGAAATGCGGCGTTTTTCTTTGCTTTCAAAGTTTTACTGAAACAAACAAATGTTGGCATCTAGTCAGTTATGCAGCAGTGTCTTTTCGCTTTAGTTATTATTCAGCGTGTCACTTTGTAATATCTGAAGTTCAAAAAATAAAATTATTTTTCCTGTCCATACTTTTTTTCGGCAGGCTGCAGCTGAAAGCACAGGAATTTTAAAAGCCCAATCGAAATGTTTTTTTTGTTTCTGGCGACGAATCTGATGGCCGACGCAGCTCTGCGCGGGAAGCGTGCAATTAAATTAGACGGCTGGCTGCCGGGACTGGTCTTCTGTTGCGAGTGAGTCCAGACATAAACGAGACAGACGTTGGGAAGCGTGCAGACAAAAGACAATGACCGACAGCTGGACATGGCCGGACACATGCACATCAGATGGACCGACGACCGAACAATCTTCCACGCCGGCAAATTACCGCCGCTCCATGTTAGCGCCTGTTACAGCATGCCATGCGACCTTCTATCTCTGTCTGTCCGAGTCGCGTGGAAAACAGTGCAATATTGCAACAACATAAACTCGTCAATGCCATGCTGCTGCATAGCCGCGCGAAGATGACGCCGATTCAAAACAGACATGACAGGTCCATGACAGGTCCATAGTCATGAGGTCGTCAATAGCTGGCCTCCATTCTGTGACGCTATGTCCGGGTCTACATTTGGTGGACTAACCTTAACTCGCAACTAGACCGCAATTTATACTCCAGACTACGGAATCGCACGGTGTGCCCGCACTCTATGTGTCTACGCACGGAGGGATGGCCAGACTGAGTTGACTTGAAGCGTGATACAGCAACGACGAATAACTTCAAGTAACTGCAACGCAACCAATAAGCACTGGTAATGCAAGAACTGTATAGCTTTGAGTAACTTATACGTTAAGTATACAAAATGCTAATTCTGTACAGCGCTGCAACCACATTTCATTACTTCGCGCACGCTATCTTAACGTAGCGAAGAGGAGTATAATGACACTATGACAGCAGTATAATGAAAATTGACGACCGACCTCTCTACCTGGAAAATTTAATATGGCCATATCTCAGCAACCGATCATCCGATCCACGATCTACTTCCAGTTTGGTTCTAGAGTTGGGTATTCCGGGTTGGCGGATCCAATGCTCACGCAACCGATGACGCCACGTGACCCCCAAAAAATCAAGACCATGGCCCCGATATCTTTGAGGATCCATATCTCATAAGTACTGTGGTGATGCAAGTTTCGGTTACTGGCTATCATCAACATTCATTAGCCTGGCACAATTAGCTGCGCCCTCGCCAGTTCCGGGGACGTCACGTGATAGTTCCTGCGGGCGGGTGCTTTGGCTGCAGATAATTCTCTGTTGATCGACGGTTCATCATTGGCCGCTGTCAAATTGAGCGGACTCGATGCAGTGGCGCGACTGACAATCAATAAGGATCAATCATGCTTCAGCAGCGATCTCTGCCAACGCCTGCCCGCCGCCGGTGGTCTGCTATAACGCGTGCGACTGACAGCCTACAGTACGACGTCTTGGTTCAAGTTCTGTTGCCTTGAGTAGCACGATATGGGAATTGGCGTGACGGCGGACGACGACGAAAAGTGGTGCAGATACCAAGGATGTCCACGAGACCGACTTTTCCAGCCGAGACCGAGACGTCGAGACCGGGACCACATCCCTCCCTGGCAGATACTGCGCGATTTAGACTTGTCATTTTCAGTTTATGTCAGATTTTATCGTACTATTCATTAATATTATTGTCGTTCTTCTAATCGTAATGTTGTTGTTTTAGGCTGTTTCTTTTTCAAAGTTTATTTCCCGTTTCAACTGTCAGCCTTTGGCCGAACGCGACTGCTTACCGTCGGCGACCGAGCTTTTTTCGGTCGCCGCTGCTCGTGCCCGGAACAGTCTGCCTCACATCTTTGCACTTTCTGTGGCTGTCTTCCGGTCGCATCTGAAAGCACATTTGTTGCGCATCTCTTATCCCACCCTCTAGTTTGCGCAGAGTCCGCGCAGTGAGTGACGCTCCGTCGCTTTAAGCAGTGACACTACATGCATGCTACTCACTTATACTTACTTCGGCGCATCAGCGTTCCCATTAATTAAACTCCAATAGCCAAAAACTAGACTCCCCAGATGTCGGTGTTTCAAATCACCTGGTAATATAGCGGCGCCGGAGCGCAGTATTGAGGGGCGGCTGATGGCTGTGCAGACGGTGGTAGAGGGGGACTGCCAGCGTAGAGCGACTGTGGTGCCAGTGTCCAGTAATGACAAGCGCCGGTGGCACCGGCTGCTGCTGCTGACGGAGACATGACGCTCGTGTATGATGCACCGTCACACGCACTGATGCTTCCATCCTGAACACGCCAGCAATCGGTAACAAACTACAGACCGACATAGACAAAGTTATTTCACGACACGCTTCGTCCTCCTATCTCCCACCACAGTGTCTGCAGTGTTATAACCGCCCATAATCTCGCTCCAGTCAAGCATGACGATTGAAACGCGTTTCGAGTCTGTTTATAACACGCACGTTCCAAGCAGAACACACCGTCGGACGGTCGATCACAGTGTAGCTGAAAAAATGCTAATTTAAAATATTCCAACAAAATTTGGCCGTTAGTTAAATATTCTTTGCTAGTCGCGATGTAACGCTGACGTCATAATGTGTGCTGAGCACAAGCTTCCTTGTCTCAACTAGTGCTGTCAGTTGCTACCCTACTTCGACGGTGAACTTTATATTTGGTTCACTGATAAAAAATGTTCATCGTTTCAGCTCTAAGCAACTTGGGGACATGAAATCAAGGGTCTGGCAATACAAAAACTGAACCATTTCGCATGCCGTGTGTGCTGGTGCACTGTCTTGCTGGAAGGTGTAAAAGTCAAGCTATCCCTACAAATGAGTGAAAATGATCGTTTTGGTCGTTTTTGTGGCTACAATGGTAAAACTTTAACAGTTTGTCATCAGTGAACAAGATAAAGCTAACCATCGAAGCAGGGGAGCTGTTCATCAACTGTCAGCACCGCGGTTGCAATAAGCAGGTTTGTGCTGATGGCACATTGTGACGTCAGCATTACATTACGATTAGCAAAATAACTAGCAACCACATTTTGTCGAAATATCTTGAATTAGTGTTAATTAGTGTTTCTTCAGTTACATCTGGAGCAAACTTCGTGTAAACTGATCATCATTTGAGAAAATTATGAAAGAAAGAAAAAGGGTGCCATTTTTTATGAAACACCGTGTATAATACATTCTGAACTGTGATGAAACGTACACTTATTTCGCGCATTTTCGTACACAAATGATGGCGCTGCATGACAGATTTTTCTTCTTTTATTCTGGCCTGATGCCTATGCCTGATAGCAATTATGTTTGCCGGATATGTAAACCAAATCATTATGTCGACCTCCAATCTTCATAGCATCTGCATCTCCACTCTGCATCCGTATTCAGATTTGAGTAACGACATCCAAAACGACCACTTTTGTACAGGCCCCTTAACAACTCCATAATAATGTAGTACGGACTTGCTCAATAGCATAACTGAACAAACCTGCACTGTCTAAGCATTGACCCTAAATAGTGCGATAAGCGAAAGCAAAATGTTAGAGCTGGTGACAAAGTCAGAAAAAATAACCTATTTTGTACGTACAAATTAATATATTCAATTCGGTTTAGTGATGAATTTCAATCCGGTACCTCAGGAAGAGGACAAGGCTGAGTTGCTACGGAAGTGGGTTGAGCGGTGGGCGTGGCCTCAGTTAGCGCAGTCGCAGACGACGGGATAACCAGAGGATTGTGGGGGGTGGCGGCAGCGTAGTACGGCGCATAGCAACCGTTGCCACTGGCAACAACGTACGGGCTTATCTGAAACAGCCGTCATAATCTAGGCCTACAGACAATCTTATACTTGCACAGCAGTGCAACCAAACATTCAATCAATTCGTCACTCAAATAACTGAAATAACGGTTATTATCAGACAACAAAAATCCGCAAGTGAAAGCAAACAGAAAAAGGAAAACAGAAGAATAAAGAGCAAAAACGCTACATGCTAATGGCTAATGTGCAAAGTCGTGGCTCAAATATTTTGCACAGCGATATATGTTACCGTAAGCCATCAATGTTTTGTAGCAACTTCGCTAATTATTGACCGACATTTAGAAATATTTCATTCAGTGTACAAAATAGCCGTAGTAAACTAGTAACACATTTCATGCATGTGACGAAATCTCTACTCTTCAGTTTACTGCTCATTTTACGAATAGTATGTGAGTAAAACTATGAAAAAAACGTCTGCCATTATTAGACGAAACTGACAAACTCGGTAGTCTATACATGTCTTTGAGATGCAAATTAGACGTTATGGACTGTTTAAACTTTCACAAACTCAGTTCATTTACATGTACGTTGTTCACGTTCCTGCCCTATGAGAATAAAGTTGCCTTTAAAAACGGGCATAATGATGACATTTTCTGACCAGTTAAAACTTTGCATAATTTCGTCAAAATCATCTGTGTTCAACGCAACTGCTCAAAAAACTGTGCAAAATTATTTTTGTCAAAACATTTGCGTTAACACGGCACTGCATTGGCAAAAATTGGGTGAGACGAAAAATAAATGCACCTCGCATAATTTTAGCCTCTTTCTAATCTTCATGTCCAAAAATATCGAAGTTAAATGAAAATTTCACGAAGCTCTGACAAAAATAACTTTGTGCAGTTTGTTGAGACACGGTATGAGTGACGTACAAGCGGGATGAAAGTGGGTGGCAGGCAATGCACTCGCTGGTAGCTCTTGAGCAGGAGATTATTGCGACCGTTCTGCAGCAACTGTTCCTTGAGATGCTGGGGTGGATGTAGATACTTGCACGGTGGGTCCGTACGCTGACACCGACCCTACGTAACAGAACACATCGACAGCCGAGGTTATACATAGGCTGCATACACCAAATAAATAATAAAATTAATGGTAATTTAAAACCTGGATCTTCTCTCTAGCTTGCTAAAATGTGTTTTAGGTTCAGAATGTTTTAAAATTGACAGCTGCTAGGGTATGGCCTCAGACTGCACTAATGGAGCTTTCAGATACAAACATTCCTAACATTATCAAACATAACTCGAAAAAAGATTATTAGCTTATGATTATGATTATTACTGTTAAAATACCGAGACTAAAACAACATTATCACGTCACAGCAGGGACACTTCACACAAATATACATAAACCCCTATAAACGTCTTGTGAACGCTGAAGACCCTGAAGGGCAGTCACTGGAAAACTCGAAACGACATCATCACAATGTAGTTAACAGCAGTTCATCCGCACGTCATCTATTAGCGCATGACAATAACGGGCATTCGTCAAAGGTATAATGACTACCACAAAAGCGTTAATAAGCTTAACGCTCAAAGACAGACAAATCAAGCAACTTGCATAAAAGAACGATGGCCGGCCTATAACTAGCTGGTAGGCCTACTTCAAAAAAACCCAATCTCAATCTCTTCTTGTTACCTTTTTTCTAAACTATTTGCGGAATGCGAATCCTGTGTAATCCTGTGTAATCTTGAACTGCTGAAGAAGAGCATTTGTCAAGTTGAACTATTAGACAGTCCATTTCTTTGCGTCTTTGCTGCCAAGTGCCCCCAAACATGTTCAGCAGCAGTTGATTCATTTTGTCCACGTGATATGGAAAAAGCCAATTCTGTATTTTGTCATCTTTGGAAAAAAGCGTGTCTTATCAGCTCTTATGCAATCTCCTTTCTTTGTGCTTCTGCTAAGACTCAATTGAACATTCTGAGCAGCGGTTGCTTCACAGTGTTCATACTGCAGCCGACACCAGAGTAAGTCGGAAATGCATGAAACGCTAAGTCCAGTCTTGTGGCAAAGACGCTATAACGCATCGACTTAAGCAATCAGCCTAGCAGCGGCTTATCTTGTGGTCAGTGGCGGGCCAGGGCGGCGGTTTTTACGTTCGTCCGCGCGACCACTTATCGTTTATTACTGGGCGCGATCGTAAACGCGCGCAATTATTTCGCTAGAACGATCACATCTACGCAACATCCGTCGCATCGTGGAAACAATCGCCTTACCACTCACACGTCTCGCTACGACGCTGGGACTACACGGCATGGAACTGGCGAACTGCTTCTCTGGAACTAGCCAGCAAAAGATACCAATATTGACGTCTTTGTAAACCCGAAGTGAGTTATAGGGTGTTTACACCACGCCCCATTAGTGAGTAGTTTCTTAACGGCACATCAACACATCACTTCAACACATCACTTCTTCGCTATATTATGCCTAATGCCTCAATAAAATTCATCAAAATTCGTTAATCAATTTTGAGTTATCTAGGATGTAAACAGACACCGACGATGTCGCATAATCTTCAGCGGAGGTATTTTTTTTGGGGGGGGCAGGGAGGGGAGGAGGCTGCTGAAAATGCAAGTACTGGAAAATGCAAGTACATGCAGCTACTCTAGGGGCTGGCTAAAAGTTGTATGCATTTATATGCACAGAGTATTTATTATTTTTATATGTGGGTATAGGTGCTAGGCTTCGAAAATAATTTGGGTTCTTGCTTGATATATTTATAAATTTTGAGCAGCGGGCCCCCACAATTTATGGGCACGAAGCCATATCGATACTAGGCCCTATTGCAATCATTTTCTTGAGCGATTGCGGCAAAACTTTTTTGTACATATTTGAAACAATATTTAGTCGATTGAACAACACTGATTACATGATAACATTACCAAACCGCGTCCGATGAAGCCAAATCATGTCAAAAATTGGTATTTCCGATTATACATTTCGGCTTAAAATAAGACACGGATTCGATCCACCGAATTAACAAATTTAACACTCAGTTCACATAAAAGTGTCATACAGATATAACACATTTTAATTAAATAAATTGGTGCAGGCACGATTCTGCAACTTTATGCAGTTTCTAATCTGCGTCAAGATCGCTCTTCCCCTTTCGTACTTACGTTTTCCACCCCTGCAGATTTTTACTTGCATTTTTCCATACTTGCATTTTCAGTCGCCCCAATTTTTTAAATAATTCAACGAGCAACTATATGCTCCGGCAAGTCACAAGACAGTCCCCGCATCGTCACAGTCCAGCGCAGATGCTGTAGTCCCCGCTAGGTCAGACAATCATCTCGGCGCAGACAGGCCCAGTGCAGTTAATTGCAATGCACGATGGGAAGGCGCACTTCCGGGCAGGCGCCTCCAGTCCCGTCCTCTAGATGGCGCCTCCTCGGCACGACATCGACAAGGCGCCCGACATTACACCGTTACGGGACGTTTTGGAACTCGCATATCTGTTCTCACATACTTGACGTAAAGAAGATCTTTTTGTACTGTCTCTCTCTCTGTATGTCCATAGCCTTTATTGTTCTGCAGGTTTGCGTTTGGGTGATGAGCCTGTGACTTAAGTCGAATCTTTTGATGTGAAGTTGGATATTTAGTAATCGCTTTACTGTTACACAGTGACATTTCTCCCGTATGAACTTCGACCTGCTAACGCAAAGTAGAAAGCCGCAGTAGAAAGCACATGCACTTTTGGCTGATTTTACAACACTTCGCGTCCGTACAGGAGTTTGTCCATAAGGGGCAAAAGTCTATATGGGGATATCCGACACCTAATGTAAACAGCTAAAACAAAACAGTACTTCGATCTGTTGTAGATTTCATGTACAAAATGCTGCAAAACAAGCCATATGCAACAAATCCAGCGAATATAGAAGTAATGGAGATTGAGCTTAGATGGTCAGTCAATCGATCAGAACGCATGTACGCAGTGATGCGTCATTGACGCTGTTCATAATGCAGGCAGCTGCAGCAGCTGCAAAATGAAAGATGACGCTGATGACGTCACTCACGCAGTGACAGATCGAGAAAGACACCGCGTGTGATACACTACGATTTGTGCAATCGCACTGTCTGCATGCAGAGTTGACAAAGATAATCGCCAGCGACATTATCTTTAGCTCTTTTTTAACATTCTGTGACATCAATTGACCTCTGAACTTTTAAACCCAAAATTGGCTCACCGTTTACTCCTGCCTTGGGGAACGTTCACATCGATCTTGGTTTTTATACTCCTTTTTGTATTCCATTTAGGAGCCCCTACGGGACAGGGGGACAGACAAACGGACGTACAAGACGCGTAATACGACCGCATAAAACATCTGATTACTGTTAACGAGACTGTGAGCCTGTGTGAGGTCGATGAAAGTCGAACTAAATCGACGCGCGATGTGGGCGCCGCCTTAACGTACTGCGACGCGCAAGACAACGCAGTGACGGACAGGACGCGGTGATCAGGGACAGACGGATGGCGAGAAGAGCAGCTTGCGTTCCTTGCGTTGTCAACCACTTCCGTCCAGCTGATTCGGGCTCCCGGCCAGCGAGCACGTGTTACACGACGTCTTTC
>Ga0056128_1003875_pt1 | contig 18589 bp, 9 predicted proteins | sample WorMetLIZISLAND2_FD_71113 | JGI IMG/M metagenome (GOLD analysis project Ga0056128, IMG submission 71113) | Marine gutless worms symbiont microbial communities from Max Planck institute for Marine Microbiology, Germany - Olavius geniculatus... ... | reverse complement strand
TGTAAAGCAGATGGTTTATAATTGACCATCAACATAAAACTTTGTCGTTGTAATAAAACAGCAAATATGAATGTACAAAACATCAGTTTATACACTTGTTAACGGTTACATGCAATGAGTGACACATCGAAAACAGCAAAAATCATAAAAAGGTGATATTATTCAACAGCACATTGACAGATAGGCGATGTGATGGTGAGTGATATCACCTTTTTATGATTTTTGCTGTTTTCGATGTGTCACTCATTGCATGTCGCCATTAACAAGTGTATAAACTGATGTTTTGTACATTTATCATTAGTTAACTGTGTTGTTTAACTTGTTTCAACGATGTTATTGAACTGGTGTTGTAGCTTGAACATTTTTTCACGCTAAAAAATCGGCAAGCAGTCATGTTAAAAAATCTATAACTTCGTCATTTTTCAATGGAATCAAATTTTATTCGGCCTTTAGACGTAGAACAATTTAGTAAATAAATGTGTAAATTTTCAGATTAAAATTCTAAGCGGTTGCTGAGAAAACAGCGAAAAACTTTAGGGGGCTACTTTTTTCTCCCGCACCCTGTACACAGGTCTGCTCGTTTCGAAATACGCCCCCCCCGGGTAAAAGCTGATTCGTACAGCACAATTTGGTGTCAAAAAGTAACATGGTTCAGGGGCGCTGAATTAAAATTGATCGTTTTAGTTTAATCCGCTCGTAGTAGGCCTAAGCAGAAACGCACAAGCCGTGATTTCCGCGCTAGCATATTCTTTGACTCGCTTCAGCTAACGCGCCGAAGCCTATTGCAAACCATTACGACATTTATGACATCATATCATACGCGCGGCAGCGTCTCTGTAAATGGAGTAGCCTATCATTTGCCAGGAGGGTAAATAAGAAGTTTAATCTCATGACGAAATGACTGAACTGCTACTGTCGGGGGGTCGTTCATAGTCGATTAATCTAACTGTGTAATAGTTGCCTTTTTCCTGTGAGAATTGGAGCATCTTTGGCCCTTGAATCCTCTTGCAAGAACTATGACATTATTAGGTTTCAGCATCTCTTTCGCAGGGGCGTCATTTAGGGGGCAGGGGTGTTGGGTCTACGGACCTTCCCAAAGATATAGGCTATGAGAGTCCCGTGAAGCCAGGCATTCATTACACGTATGTCGTAGTGGAATTTTATCAGAAGAATGGCGTCATTTTGAATCAGCCCAAAACACTTTTTGGTTAGGACTACAGTAGCCTGCGTCGAAACACAATAGGCGTACCAGCGCGTGTGTGATTAGATTATCTATCCGCCGCCGAATATCTGGATAAGCCGAAATTTTCACCGACGTCGAAAATCCAACAAAAATGCGGCTAGCCGTAATCGCCGCCGAATTTCTGAAATTCATTAGCCGCCGTAAAAAAATTCGGCTAACTTTCGGCCATGTTTCGGTTTGGTTTGCTTTTTATACCCAATCCACACCGGCGACGCCGACGCGGCTCAAATGCCACGACGTTATGGACTAGGCCTACTCTTCTGAAATCTGAACTAAACATTTACTCGTGGACTAATGTGGACCTAAGGCTACAACAGCATGCACATATAAACCTAACGTGCTACTTAGAAATTAGTTTTCTAGCTGCATTTCAGTCGAAAATTGGCCGTAACTTAGGCGGAAATTTTTGTTGCGACAAAATTCGGCTAATCCGAATATCAGCCGTATTTTTGGTTCAGCCGGATTTCTTTCTCTAAAAATTCGGCTAGAAGGTCTATGTGTGATACATGTGGGTTCATCTCTCTTCCCCAAAAGCGTCAAGATGCATAATACTGCGTAGGCCCTATTTGTGATACTGCGATTGATTCATTGCAACAGTACATTTGCAGTATAGCGTCAGGTAAATGACGATAGCACCACAGGGCTCGCTCCATCACTTAAGACCACTGATCTCATCGCCCACGTGAGAATACGATGACTGATGACGGACTTAGTTCGATCTGATCATAGCGACCGACCGTTGCCAGTTGATTCGCGTTTTTCGCATCCCTTCTTGTATTCAAATCCCATATCGTAGCCTCGTCTCGTTCACGTTCTAAGAAAAATGGAAATTGGAAAGAATGAAATATTTCAGGGCAGCCGAGTTTAAAACATAAAATACTAGGTTAAACAATACGGTCAGAGCTGGAACCTAGTCCAAAAAATTTAGGTTTTAGGTTTGTAGAAAAAAACTTTAAAAACTTCAAAAGTCCAATTTTAGGTTTTTTACTTGTTGCGAAATTTATTACAGATTTTATTGCATACTTTAGTTGTGATTTTTTGAGTTATGACTTATGACGTCAATCACGTCATTATGTCGTGCACTCAGAGTCATATATAAGAGGGTGTATAACATGTTTTTGCTGGATCGTAATTTTATGTACCGTGTTCATTGGACACTAAACCCCTAAAAACCTGTAAAAACCATAAAACCTAAAACCTAAACATTTTCTCTAAACACCTAAGTTTTCCAGCCCTGAATACGGTGAAAGGGATTTCGCTTAGGAAGCTATCTTTGTTTTTGGCAGTTTATGTAAAACAAACGTTTAGGCCAAGTAAACTGATCGATCACGCGTCAATTTGTAACTAAGCTATAGCTGAGCTTAGACGCCGACTGCAGCGCAGTCATTCCAGCCATGCTAATCGGTCGACACCGTAACAACTACAGTAACTGTAGGCCTATATTTATTATGCGGCCGTCATATAAGCCACATTATGCATCTTGTCTGTCCGTATGTCTGTCTCGTACGCCGGGCGCCGAACTTGAAAGTAAAACACATATATACAAAAACCGAAATTCGTGTGAACGTTTCGCAGCTATAGGACAGGACAACGGATGTAGCCTATATCTACCAGTGCTTAGTTCAAAAGTTCAAAGGTCATGATCGTCGTACATCATACGTAAGCTTATTTAGTTACACTTACGGACGGATCACACGCCGGCCGGCAGGTGCGTCGTGTAAATGAGACCCTCAGCCAACTGGACGGACGGCCGGCCGCATATGCCTACGTACATGTCAGCACCAGGCGTCCGACATCTTTCCTCGTTGTGTACAGCAGCTAAACTTTGCGTAGAATATATTTATTTACGTAGCCAGGACGGCAATGAGGTATAGTTGCTGGCGGCTTTCTGAACATTTTGTGTTCCTATACAGCACTGGAAGTTTTTAAATGAAACTCTGCGACGTTGTAGGCCCTGCGATAGGGATCGGTGGGAAATTGTAACGCACCCAAGTGCGTCCAAAAATAGCTTAGATGCACGTAAACAGACAGAAAGTCTGCTAGAACAAAAGCCGGCCAGCTTGAAAATCGAGAAAAAACGTGCAAATTTTCACCACGAAATATTACGAATCAGTTTTCAAGGGGCACTCGTTCTCTGCCTCAGTCGAAATTCCTGGCTATGCGATTTTTGTTAATTGTATGTGATTTTGATTTATTGTTTCAATTGTTTGTCTAGGCTATCGACTCGAAGTTTGAAGTGCCACGTGTGTCATAGGCCTAAATTACGCTAGTGTCTTCTATGAAGTATTGTTGAACAAGTCTTTGTAATTTCATCACTTGACGCTGAAATCTCATTGTTGAAGTCGATCTGTTGCTACCGATGTTTAGACACTAAGGCCTAAAAATCTCCTTCGCTGCCGGTTTCAGCCCGCCCATAAGTTTTGTTTTTACGACTTGTGTAATATCACACAACACGTGAATCAACAAGAAACCCAGCTGTCGCTAGGGAAGACGCGCTACAGCCTATATGGTTCCTATGGCAGTATTGACCTTCAAGGTCATGCAAGATTGATGATTTTCATCTCATCTGAAAAGGCGTATGCCACTTCCTATTAGTGATTAATTGTAACATTGGCCGTATCTCTCATCGTTTCTGAGATAGCCTATGACCAGTTTCGGTTGAAAAACACTTTCCTACCAACTCCATTCAACCCCTAATTTGAAAATGTCTCTCTTGAGCCGCATCGCCAAAATTTTGCACGCAAAAAACCTCGACACAAGGCTAATTTTTCGTGTGAAAGTTTTCCCCTACGACCTACCCGTTAGTCATGGCACGCCCGTTACACACAGACACACATACACACAGACAGACAGACAGACACATCGTGCCATAGACGCTTACAGCATGGTTGTAACGCGTATAAAATAAAATAATTTGTTCCGCCCACACCCCTCTCCCCCCCGGTCACTAGGCATATTCTTTCACCAGCTGCAGCCGGAAGCACAGGAACTTGTAAGGCCTAATGATGATTATATTTATATACAAGCCTACGAATGACTTGACGAATTTGCAGCTTGTAGCCGTGATAGCTATGCTTTCACAATTTATGGGCAAACAAAAAGTGCAGTTCTTTTAGTTAATGTAATATAGATTGCTTTGGCAGCTTGCCTGCTATTTTCCAGTGCAAATCATTCAACATAGGCTACTTCTACTGCTAATGCTACTGCTGCTTTATTCTGAGAACAAAAAAAAACAGAAGGCAACAAATTACAAGACTGTCAAGAACATAATAATTATTGATAGCCCAACATTCGCAAAACGGCGTTGTGCGTTAAAAAGTAGGTTCAGAGGCCGCTGCAATTCTCCAACATACGCTGAACATTTCTGACACAAGAGATTACAGATGCTTAAAAATTTTAGACTGTCCCAAAATGGGGGCTTTTCGGCCCAAATTTGCATTTTTGGAAAATTTTCTGACAAATAAGAAAATTTTCTGTCAGCCCAAAATTTAGGGGGAGAAATTGCCCTTTCCCCTGCCATGATACCAACTAGTCGCATAGGAATACCACAAAATTTTGGGGCAGTTAAAAGTTACTTATAAATAATCAGCATAACGTGTGACGTCGTCCAATAGCAGAATAGTAAACAGAAATAAGAGCATCATCGCACAACACACAGTAGGCCTGCCGATGGTGGCGTGGAGTAGCGGTAACGCGTTTCATCTGATCAACAAAGTTACTCTACGCCGGGCTGGGTTAGTACTTGCATGGGTGACTGCCCGGGGCAGGTAAACCATCTCGGTATGTAACCAGCCGCCTAGGTCAACTCAGCCTTCCATCCCTCTGGGGTAGATAAATCGAGTACCAGCCTATCTGGTTGGCGTTAAGGCGGGGCGCGTTCACCTGTGTCAGGAGGCAGGTAACACTGTGTGATCCCACACGGCAGGTGACGCTCCGTAGCTCCGAGATGGGTTAATTCCTATGAAGAGCTATAACACCAGCTTCACCTTTTAACCTTTTTTATGGCACTTGTGCAACTTCCAGTTATCTGTGTTGACTAGGATGCAGCAATTCGACGCACAGGATATCTCTTGTGACACGTTTGTACGGGTTTTTTCAAGAAAAAATTAAAATACATTAAATGAAGACTTCAGTATTATCACAGGACACATTCCTAAGCAAAGCACAAACTGTGCTACATAATGTCTCAAAAAATCATGTACGTGACCTCGACCTTTAACCTATGACCTTGATAATCAATAGACTTCTAGCGGTTGTCAAGATACAAGTTGAAGCAAAACTTCATCAAGCTAAGTGCAGCGGCTCATGAGTATTCGTGTTGAGAGAGAGAAACGAAGCAACGATGCCGAAAACAATACTGCAGTCGCTTTCGTGGTTGGGTAACAATCCTGCGAAAACTGTCAGTCACTAGTTTCTCACGGAAGCGGCGGCAGGGCAGCTTCAATGGTGTTTAGCCTGGACTGCGGCAGCACGTCATAGTGCTCAATGCTGCCTTCAATGTCAACGTTTGCTCGCTTGTAATTCAGTACATCTCTCTTCAGCACCTGCCAATCACCAACACACAGTTTCCAGTCGCTTCTATCCCCCAAATTTGGAATCAAAATCGGGTGCAACTCCCCCTCCCAGTTTTGGGCTTAGATTCCCCCCCAATTTTTGACTCCGCTTTCCCCTCCATTTTGGGCTTCCTTCCCCCTCTAAGAAAAAGTTGTGTCAAGGGTGTAGATTAGCCAATGAAAAATAGACGGGAAGTTATGCTAAAGGTGTAGATTAAAAAACAGGGGGGGAAGTTTTGTTAAGGCTTTAGATTGAACTAGAAATTTGGGGCAAAGCCCAACGTGAGACCGCCTGGCGCCCTAAGTCCGACTGGGGGAAAAATTCATGGGGGTTGAAATAAGACAACAGAATTTGTTTGTTCATGGACCAAAGTTCACTCATTTTTTGTTCAACGTGGGAGAGAATTTAGGGGAAAAATTTAAGGGCTGGAAATGCCCCCCCGTAGCAAAGTTACATGGCCCGCACTCAAATGCATAAGCATTCGCAGAATGCGCGTTGTCCACTTAGGGTGGGTCAACATGAGCGCTTATAAATTTTTTGTTAGTGGACCGAAATTCACATTTTTGTTAAACGCCGGAGTGATCGTGCTCGTTAACGCCGTTTACAGCTTGTCAATAATTTCATCCGTTCCAGAGATATTTGCGCTAAAGTCGATAGTTTTCCTAAATCACGCCGATTTTTGCACGTTTTTTGCCTTCCCAAATTTTATATGGGCGGTGCCCCCAAAACTTGTACCCAATTTATCATGCCTAGATAAGGGCAACGGCACGTCACGTGCGAAGGTTTCATTGGGATATTCCCTCAACCTCCAAAATTATAGGCGCTCACTTACTATATTCTAAGCCAAATTTGGACCCCCTTTGAAAAAAATTGTAAGAAGGACCCCCTTCTCCCGGTGGGGGTGAGCTAGTAAGACTTGGTCATTCTCTAGTGCGCGTAAAAATTTGGGGGCGCAGCACCCCTAAGGGGCCGAAATATGGTCTTCCAAAAAAGTCGACTTGAGTGGGTATGATTCCACATTGAGATCCCCGCAATTAGTGGCCAAAGTTCACGAGACTTTATTCGCCGAACGTGGAAGAAATTGCATTGCATCAAGTACTTGACCAATTATGAATATCTTCATCCGTTCCGGAGATATTTGCCGTCAAAGTTTGAAGCCAACCAAAATTGAGCCAAATTTTGCACGTTCTTCACCCCTAAATTTTTTTTGTAGGAGGCACCTCCAAAATTTTGGACCGGCATTATAAAATTCGGCCTAGGTCTGATAACCGTACCAAATTTCTCGCCGAATGGCCGACGAAGCTCATAGATTTCACGTCGAAATAAATTTTTAAAAAATAAAACATCTGCGGTAAAACTTGAGTCCCCTCTGAAAGCTATCGCTTCCGGGCAGACTAAAAATAGGAAAAATGAAAAATAAAAGGAAAGTTTTGATCTACAACCTTAACAAGACTTCACCCCTATTTTTCACTGGCGCAAACTGGGCGCCCACCAGGTATAGGAACAGAAGCCCCTGACAGTTTCCATTTTGCTATTAATCAAACCAATAATCACCCCCAACGATTCAGTACATACTGTCATTAATGCATTTTCCAGACACAGCTTCAGTGGCATAGACAAGGGGGTTCCAGTCTGCCCAGGCCCCCAGTTCAGTTCTTCCCCAGACAAAACATAAGAACACATTCAAACTGCACTAAATTTGCAAATTTAGTCAGTTAATTCTCAGGAAAATAATCTCATATTTTAAAGCTATATAATGCACCAAATTCGATTTCGGCTAGGACTCCACCCCAGACCATCCTGGGGGAGCCTACAGCAGCCTCTACCAGACCCCTTAGCGGGAAGAGAATTGGAAGAAAAGGGAAAGGAGGAGGTAAGAAAAAAGGAAAAAGAAAAAGGGGACAAAAGGGAGCAGGGAAGGGAAGGAAAAGGGAGCGAAGACCCTCTCCAATCCACATTTCTGGCAATGTCACTGAACAGCTTATCAGTTGTATTCAATTTAACACAAAAATGTTGTGTGAATTAATGAAACTTTGAACTAAAACAGGATACCACACATTATTAGCTGCAAACTGCCAAGAAAATGTACGCGACTAAGACTAAGAATGTAGACTTCAAATTTTTGTACCAAATCCACCAAATATAATCAGAACTGACAAAAATCCAGATTTAGTCTGGATCCTAGAAAAATGCTGGGGTGCAGGACCTGCTGGATTGGATGCCAAAATATGATAAGTGACTAAGCGAGTAGGGTTTGACACAGTATAGGTCATTTTGGGGGATGGCCTTTCCAGACAGGATTGCACATACACACAATAAATTGAACATAAAGATTCACCTTTAAAATAATGAAACAGAAAATTGGTAAGAATGGGCCGATAGAAATTCTTAAAAAGATTTTCGGTTTGCCCATTCTTACAGCAAAGCTATCATAAAGAGAACAATGTTTTGACCGACGTCGTCTTCGAGTCGCATGATCTGCCTTAGCATCCAGCGTCTGAGCTGCTGAGTCTGAGTCAGGTCGGAGCGTAGGTAGATGAATCTGTTGACATGATGTATTGCAATCAGGTACATCAGAGGACATCGGCCCGCGGTTACCGCACTTGACAGCAATGACTGCAGATACAACTTGATCATATCAACGCTGGACTCGTCTGGACTCAGGAATCGTTCCAGTGGAATTAACAGCTACAAGCACACGCAGATATACAAGCAGTCCAAGTGAACTCAGTCTGGCCATCCCTGCTTGGAAAACTTGTAGGCAGTGCTAGATTAAGCCCATGCAGACTCATGCATTAGACATTAAGCCAAGTCTCAGCTGTTAATGCCAAGTGCCGCCATGATATGCAAACGTCTCAGATGTTGACAGGGCATCGGCCCTGCTCCAATTGCCTGCTCCAACTGCCCGCTCCAATTGTGCATCAGCATTAACCTTCACTACTCCTTCCCTCCATCCCTGTTCCTTTCTTCCCTTTTCCTTCCTTCCCTTTCCTCCCTGTCCCCACCACAAAACAGCCCCCTCCAAACCAACTACCACGGCTTCAGTCAAGGGGGATTTCTTTCCCCACCCTTTCCCTTTCCCTTTCCCTCCCGCTCCTTTTCTTTTACCTTTCTCCCCCTTCCCTCTCAAATCCAACTACGAGTGGTAGTAATTTGTAGTAGTAACCTGGCTGGGAGGCAGTGAGAGGCTGCGTAGTATGGTGGAATGCTCTCCCCACACAGTCTTGCGTAAGAGTAAACTGTGTGTCTGCTGTAGAGGCAGTAGAACATAGTTAGCAAACAAAACGTCACAGAAAGACACCGCCTCATACTGGCTCAGCAGCAACAGGTAACTACACACAGTCACACATGCACAGACACGGTGGCCCAAAAACTAGCACCATTTTTTATTCGCCTTAACTTCATCAAATATTAACCAATGTTTAAATTTTTTGACTGTCAGAATCAGAAGAAAATTTGTAATAAGACTATCGCTAAAGATCGCACCACACCTCAAGTGTGCCGCTGCACTACCTTGTGTCTTATAAAAACGTGATGCAGCCTTCTGCCTTCAAAGCCAAGACCTGCTTTTTAAGACATTTTGATGGTGACTTCTATATCTTCTTCTGCTGTGCCTAGTGACATCATCACTGAAGTCATTGACATTTGGTCAGTGTTTTCTGAAAGTTTTATTTGTTAATAAAATTATGTGAATATGAGACAGGGACACTTGATTTCTGATGATCGTAGTCATATTTGGAATCTGCATAAAACACTGACATTTCACAAGGTAGTGTAGCAACGCACATTTTTGTTCAGCTGTTGAGATCGTGGCACATTGTGGCTAACTGTTAATCACCACCTTCTAAGCTATCTTATTTACTTATTTACTTTAAAATCAAAGCAGATAATAACATTATGACAGCACAGTGAAGTCATACAAGTCGTGGAATGAAGCGAGTCCAGGGACGGGATGAGTGAAGTCCATGCGATCGAGCCGAGTTGGTTTGCAGTAGAGATGCAGCAACTGAGTCAGATAGCAGTGAACGGACGCATCCAGGAACACGTCGCTACCTACCACACAGCAACAAATGTCAAATCTAGACTTAGAAAGCACATCACATCGTAAAAACCTCTAATGTGCTGTGTACAATATGTACAAGCTGGGCCAAGAAACCAAACTGTTTTCGAGTGCTGATAACTTAGCAACAGTTAGTGGTAAAAGTTGTAGCTTGGTGGCGTAACAGTTACGACATTGGATTTACAATCAAGAGGTTATGGGTTTGACTCCCGGTCAAGTTGCTATCAAGTGGTTAGTACTTCGATGGTTGACTGTCTGCAGATAGGTAAACTATCTCAGTATATAACTGACACCAAGGTCAACTCAGCCTTCCATCCCTCTGGGGTAGGTAAATCGAGTACCGGTCTGTCTGGCTGAGGTTGAGGTGGGATGTATTCATCTGTGGCAGGTGATAACTGTGATTCCATATGGCAGGTGATGCTCCGTAGCTCTGTGATGGGTTTCCTGTAAAAAGCTATACACAATCTTTGACCTTTCAGAAAGACTTATGACATTATATGCTTTGGAATTTTATCTAAAAGTGTAAAAACCTGCATTTTAGTGGACTCAAATATTCTTTGCCTAACTTGCTTAAATCTTTGCCACCCCTAAAACTGTGCTGAATCTGATGGTAATGAACAACTGCTACAACTACTAAAGCAACAACTACAACTGGTGTTTACCGGCTAGAAAGATGCACATGATTCGAGTAAGTCGTGTGGTAAGAGGTACAGCACTGAGTGAAGCTGATCTCCAATGCTCCAGCAGATAGACTGCTCTCAGTGTGTTTGTCAATGTGACATTAGATGAAACATCAGACCGAGATGAACTTTCAGATGAATCAATGTCACACACAAACATAATGTTAAGTCCTTCCTCAGCCGCAAAACCCATAGCAGGCAATATTAGACAGTATTATTCTGCATAATGAAAAATATAGTTAAACTAAAAATTTGGGGCAAAGCCCAACGTGAGTCCACACGGCGCCGTAAGTCCGACTGCGGGAAAATTTAGGGGGTTGAAATTCCCCCGTAGCAAAGTCACGTGGCCCAAACTCCAACGCATTAATTACGCACAATGCACATTTCGACTTCGGGTAGTTCAACATCCGTGGTTGTAACTTTTTTGTTAGTGGAGCAAAGTTCACCAATTTTTTTGCTGAACCCAGAGAGAGATTACTGTCGATCAGGTTTGTTTCCGATTTTGGATATTTCGATCGGTTCCTAAGATAATCGCAATTAAAGTTGAAAAGTGTACAAAACCGGGCTGAATTTTTGGCCCTCCCAAATTTCTGGGGTGTGGGCACCCAAAAGTTTGTACATAAATGCTCATGCCCACCTTATTGCCCATCATGTGGCAATGGTTCATGGGATACTACCTTTACCCCAACAGCTACAGGCATGAATATGTCAAATTTTAAGCCAATTTTTAACACCCTTTGGAAAAAAATTGTCAGGGGGACCCCATTCCCGGTGGGAAATGTGCTACCAAGACTTGGTCATTCTACAGTGCACGTAAAAATTTGGAGGTGCAGCACTCCGTAAGACCGAAATATGGTCTTCCAAGAAAAGAACTTTAGGTGGGTACAATCTGACCTTCAGATCTGTGTGGTTACTGGACCAAAGTTAACCTGACTTTTTTTCGCTGAACGCAGGAGGAATCACGGTCAATAACGTACTTGTCCGATTTTGAATATCTGTATCCGTTCCGAAGATATTCGCTGCAGAAGTTTGAAGTCATCTAAAATCGGGCCAAATTTTGCATATTTTTGGCCCCTAGAATTTTTTTTTTTGGGGGGGGGGAAGGCCCCCAAAATTTTGGACTGGCATTATAAAATTTGGCCTACTATTGACCATCATGCAAAATTTCATGCTAATCAGCTGACAGAGCTCAGATATCTCGCGCTGAAATAAAAAAAAATAAACATCTGCAGCAAAACATAAGTCTGCTCCGAAAACTATAATTTCTGAGTGGACTAACCGAGCGTTTGTGCTAGAAAGTAACTGTTGGTTTTCTCACTAATCAGAAATGGAATAAAAGAAAATATTCACTATTAATGTTGACCTGTGTTTCACAGCCCCAAGGAAACACTTGTCAGATCACAATGACTCGTTTTTACACCCATCTTTCACTGCTGTCTACCCACAAAAAGATGGCCAGGCTGAAGTGACCTGGTCGAGAGACTAACCGGGCCTCGAGTAGAGAAAATTTGTTTACATACAGACTGTAAGGCAGCATAACAAACCAGAAATCTCAAAACTCGCGCCAAAATAGCACTGCCACCTGGTGAACACAATAGAATATTTCATTGAAAAACATTCCAGAATGGACCTAAATTAACCGTTGCACTGGCCAAAATATTACGATCTGGCCCGTGACTTTTTAAGTCCAGCCTGTTTGGCCCATTTTTGGTCACATGGCCCATGCAAGGCTCCAAATTCACGGAGGACCTGAAGCCTGAACCAAATCACCAACAAAATTGGAGTGGCTCGTTGCTGAATCTCCCTCACTCCAGTGTTTCGTAAGAAGAATTTCTTCACAATCCATTCCTGACTCACCTGTTGACAGCATTGCTATAGAGACCAATGATCGGCAGGTAGATCCAATCACAAGGTAAGAGCAGTTCACTTGCCGGTCCACTCAGCAGACTGTCCGCTCTACATCTACTCGACCTGAACATATATCATCTGCGTCAGAATTATCAGAGCCCACAAAAACTTCAGCATATCAACAGAGAAAAATAACCAAATAAGTTTCTAACTATCACGTGGTAAAAATTTGGGGCTTTTTCTGGAATCCAAAAAAATGAAACTCAAAAAAGGTCTAGTTCTAAAATGCAAACGTTTTCAATAGCTATCATCATCATCATCAGGTCAAGTCTCCTCGGGCAATGGCACGCCACAAGCACTTGTCCTTCATTAGTGTCTTCAACTCCGCTGTAGTCTGAAGTCCGGTATCCTATAGCTATATAAATTCATCAAATCATTTCAATCACCAGGAAAAGCCAACAGAACAAATGTTGCAATATTTTTTGAGTTTTAACATGTTTTTAGTAAAAACACACAACAGCTTCAAGTTGTCAGTAACAGCATACCGCGATGGTAACTGTGTCAACGTAGAAACTGGATCAATCGCAAGGTAAGTGGCTCGCATCGATGGCAAGTGAGAAATTATGTCAAGCGACAACTTCGATGTTTCAGTGGGGCTGACTGGCTGTCGAGTAGAGCTGGAAATTGGAGTCGAGCCAAATAACTTCACAGCACTATCAAACTGTGTTGAAGATAAACTGCTGTCAGTCTGCACATCTCTAAAACCAAACAACAGATAACATACCACTAACAATATACATACGCTGCAATGTCCATCATTTTATACTGACAATCTTGGCAAATAGCAAACAATTCCAACAATATTTTCTTTTATGCACGCTAAAATAAACTGGTATTTAATCTCAGATCTGCTGCCACAATACCTTGCAAAATGTGACTGTTCATGACTTCACTGCATGCTCATTCCAAAGAAATGCAAGATCTTCTAATTACAGCAAATATCTACAGAGATGTCACATTCTCCATCAGACATCTATCGACCCTAATTAAATTACTTGAGACTGATTCATATGTTCAAAATAGCTGCAGTCATGACCTAAAGCAGATATATGTGGCAATTACACATATGGTAAATGGCAAAACTAAAACACAGCACAAGCAAGCTTACAAAAAAAACATTAATCGACACAAATTCCACCAAACTTTGACCATCTCACTGTTGACGTTTCAGCAATGTTTTGTCAGAAACATCATTTGTTCAAAGATGATACCAAACCAAAAAATGTCAGTCCAGTGGTGACATGATATATGGCCATCCCATCCACCTAGTTGCCCACTGCACTGAGCTTACATAACCATAACCAGTCCTTTGACAGATTATTCCAACATAATACAAAGTGGTCTGAATGTCAGATATATTAACCGGAGAAAGTCAATGTTGAAGATGATGTTTGAAAGAAGATCTCGTGCAATGGATTCATCACCGGCATGGAGTCTTGATAACAGACTCAGTGACAGCAGATGATAGACCGACAGATCTGTAGCAGTAGTAGTAACAGGCTCCTGGCACAACTACAACACAGTTGTAGTAATAGTACACTGTGGCATAGCCAGAAATGTGAATTGGAGGGGACCTCGACCCTTTCCCTTTCCCTTCTGCATCATTTTCTGTCCCTCCCTTTCCTTTACCTCTCTTCTCCTTTCCTCCCTCTGTCTCTCCCTCCCGTAAAAGTAAGACCCCTAAAATTCATTTAGGGAGTTTGGGAAAGTGTTGTGAGCTTCCCCAGTGGCATCTGCGGCAGAGCCCCAGCCAAAATCAAATTTGGTGTAAATATTATATCTTTAAAATATGAGATCTGGTGGCAACAATTTTACTCATTATACTGAGAATAAAATGACGACATTAGTGCAGTTTAAATGTGTTTTGCCTGGAGGATTGAAGGGGGTCTACGACACTGGTAGTACAATAGTTATAGTAATAGCAGCAGTAGTAGTAGTAGTAATAACTCGTAGTTTTGCAGTAGCCACTCCCACTATTTGGAATAGCCTTTAGTTGACACTTATAAGTGTACTTTCATAAACTGTTATCACAGGTAACTTAAAAAATTCCTCTATAATCGTTAGGTATCTTTAGTGTGGCTCGGAGGTCTAACGGAAACGTGTCGGACTTGTAATCCTGAGGTAACTCAGAGGCGCAGGTTCGACTCCGCACCGGGACACTGCCAGGTAACGACCTTAGGCATGTTGTTCACACACATGTGCCTCTGTCACCAAGCAGTATAATTTGGTACCGGCTTCACTGCTGGAACGGAAACAGGCACACCGCGCGATACACTGGCCCCGTATCCATGGCGTCTGGCTGAGGGCCTTAGGAAACGGAGATCAGCGCCGCCCTATGGGCCGTAAGGCTCGGGAAGGACTTTACTTTTTTTTTATCCTTAGTGACCCATTGTGTCTCGCATTTGGTGTGCTTCTAGCGAACACTGTGTGCTTTATAAATTAAACAAAGCACTCATATCATTTCAGTTCATAATGTGTCTTATAATACGTTTGATTTTCATGAGTTTACTACATCATGTTCAGCTTATTTTGTGTGCAGACATTCTCATGGACATTTCAAGGCTTGTGTCTTGCATGCTTTCTATGTTCTTATATCTTAGACATTGGTACGATTACTGATAGTATTATTTTCTGTCTATCTGTCGCTGTCTACACTGGATAATGTAAATAAAGATTACCAATTTACTCAGCTATTTATTACTAGCAGCAGTATTTAGTAAAGGTAAAGATAAAGGCAAAGTCCAACACTTGCTATAGCACTTTTTACAGTAGAACAGAAGCGCTTTACAATCTCGGAAGTGGCAGCTGATTGGCATGAACTAATGATACCGCAGCGCAGTATGCGACCATCCATTGCCCGTGTTAATGAACAACTGCTAGCAGACATGTATGTGTAGTAGCAATACTGGCACTTACCATTCTGGCCATTGTAACGAGGTAGTACTGGCACTGGTTTTCGAACTTGGTGAAATAGTTAGCAGCAAGTCTGACCGACAAAGTGTTCCTGGCACACACTCGGCATACATACTGCAGCGCATCTTCATTACACAGCACCAGCGAATACAACTGCACAAGACACAGATTAAGAGCGATGTTACGAAACTGAATTGAACTGATATGGTTTAGTTTTTTGACGAACTGACCAATCAATTGGTTTCGGCGCAATTCGCTCTTGAAACCCCTATTTTAGCATTCAAGGTCATCCAAAGTCATTAAATTTGGCGGCACTCGAGAGCCAGTGTACAACTTCCTATTAGTGATTAATAGTAACCTAGGTCCTATCTTGCACAGCTATTGAGACACAGCGACTTATTGGCTAAAATTTTTATGTAAATTTTTCCCACCACCCTCTCATTTAGCACCCTTATCAAATTTATGGAAAAGCTTTAAGTTCCTGAAACTAGAGTCTTCTAGGCAGCCAACGGTGAAGATTTGGTGATTCTAGCTTGCATCGTTTTTGACTGATCCACCCGTGTGACTGACAAACGGACAGAATTGCGATGGCTAAGACGTGCCAAAAGCAGTAGCTGCTTTCGCGCGTACAAACTTATATAACAATAATAAACTTCCTAAACACATACACACAAACTCTATACCAAAACTAGACCATGCTCGTAAGAAATACGTGCAAATAAATGCCAAGTGAATTACTACAAAAAGTAATTTACATGCACTCAGTAAAATTTGGTAGTTGGAATAATTGGCTAAATTTATTTCTAATCTGAAGTATAATGATAACTACTGCCAGCGTTACTGCTGGTAATGTCACAGACAATACACAATCTGCTGATGACATTAAGATCTGTGTCATTATGACGTCACACAGCTACACACAGACGAAATGACAGAATGACAGAAAATCTCATGAACAGCATTACCTCCTTAATTCACTACGTTCACTTGGTGGAGATAACAAAAAAAAGTATTCAGATGCAAAACCAAAAAATGCAAAATGGAAAAATGGCAAAGACGAACATCATGTTAGTAAAGCTAGCCTAAAGGTATGATATCGCATGCATCACCTTAGTGACGAGCCGTCGATGCAATCTGCCGACCTCAACCAACAGTCTCAGTACCGTGGTGACAAAATGAACCGTAGTTGTTGTAGTTCTATCAGCAGTCACAGGCTCATGTTGTTGTTGTATTTGTAGCAGTTGTAGTTGTTGGCTGATCAAAGAAGCGCCAAAAGATGGCAGATTTGCTGAACATTCAGCGTCGTCAGCTGATGGATAATGGACTTCAATTAATAACAATGAATGACGCCTGCACATAAAGTATAAAATGCCATTAGCTGACATAACTGATTAACTCACCCGGTTTCTGGTTCTTATTTTACGCTCACAATCATCTGCCTGTGTCCACCACACTGTCTAACATCGGACAACATGTCGATAACTGACTGGTACAGTCATGCATAACCAAACATGAACGACCATCAGGAAGCATGAAATAAACATCGGTTAAACAACTATCTACGGTGTATAAGTTCGTTTGAAATTCACCTTTCTCATTCCAGAACATGGTTTAAAGCACATCAAACCTACCTCATTAATATTCATGATGACTCTGTCTGCTGTGAGTGACGTATGTACCATGTGATCAGCATCGTCCAATAACATTACTGGTGAATAGCTAACAACACAGTTAACCAAATGAAGGAAAAGCCAACCCTTAACCCTTGTCCATGCAGCGCCTGTGTAACACACTAACAACAGCGAACCTCATCTGCCATCTCAGTAAAATATCTTTCTAAAAAAATCTGTAGATCAGAATGATCATATGTTAGAACTGCCACAAAAATGTAATCAATTGTTTTGGGGCCACACCCCATCTCCCTCCTAAAAATTTCACCAAATATATTTCATTGCATCTTGCAGCTGCAGAGATGAACGAACGGACAGAGAAAGGTCTAAACATGATCCCCCTATTCGTTCAACAAATATCACCTATTACCTGACATACTGCAGCGCCAGACTAAATGCTTGTGAGTTGAGGCAAGGAACCAGCTGCTGGTCTGCCAGTAATTCCACTTCCTGTTGTACATCGACTGCACAGTAGCCCGGCTGTACACCACAAAACACATACAAATATAGTGTACCAAGCTAAATAAGTATAATGAGTGCAGCCATAGTTTAATGTTGTCAACAACAACAACAAGTAATACTACTACTACAACTACACCAACAATCATTCACTGTGGCTGCTATATTTCAATTAGCTATAATCACAAATATGATCAGGATGAAGGTCTAGTGTTGCTGATTGGGGCAATGGTATGTCTGCTAGTTGCAAACTGTGGGTCCAATTGTTCACTGACACAGGCAATGGATAGCCGCGTAGTGCGCTGTGGTATCATTAGCTCATGCCAATCAGCTGATATTTCTAAGACAGCAAACTTTACATTTACCTTTATCTTTAGCTTAAATACCCACCAAACTAAGTACCATATTTGCCATGATATTAGGCAGATGACTGAATGAGTGAAGTTGATTAGTGACAACATGCAATAAGCAAATACTACAACTACAACTATTTTATTACAACAACAACTACTAGTAGTACAACTATTACTACTACTAGTGCACTAATGCAGTATATTTCACAGTTTGACCTGCAGGTCAACGACACCATAGTAGCTGGCCAGATAGTTGACGTATGCAGCCGCCAGCGACAAATCATACCTCTGACAACAGAAACGTACACATCTAGATCATATCTCCGATAACCCATACCAGAAGTCTACCGAGTGCACAGAAAGAAAGCGGAAAATACACGCTTTACATAGATCAATGAATTGGACAGTATGAGAAATGATTAGCCTTAATCATTGCATTGAAAAGTAGTAATTAATCACTTTAACATTTTAACTAATCATTTTGACAGTGCCTGACTATTTGGTCTACAAACCTCCAAGTATATATGCTTCGCCTGTCTGTGCGATCTAACACATTATCTAACATAATATCTACATGACATATGGCTGAACTGCGATCTTCTTCTTCTTAGCGTATGCTCTGCGTACCAAGCCAAGCAATAGCCTCCTTATCAGCCAAATGCAAGGCTGACAGACCGCCGGGGAATTTCGTATCTGCACAATCGTTCACAATGTGTGACACAGTTTGTGAAGGTGCGCCACAGGAACAG
>Ga0056128_1003874_pt1 | contig 18592 bp, 7 predicted proteins | sample WorMetLIZISLAND2_FD_71113 | JGI IMG/M metagenome (GOLD analysis project Ga0056128, IMG submission 71113) | Marine gutless worms symbiont microbial communities from Max Planck institute for Marine Microbiology, Germany - Olavius geniculatus... ... | reverse complement strand
ATTTCTGTTCTGTATGTTTTTCTGTGCATGTATTGCATTTTCCTTATTTGACTTTTGGGTGGCCAGCTTTGATGGGCCTGCGCCCTTTCTGGCAGCCTGGTTGCTTTTTCCCAAATAAATATTGTTGTTGTTGTTGTCAACAGCTAAGACTCAAGATCGGAAATGTCGTGAGTTAAAAGAGACAGACAACTACAGTGGGTAATCTGCCTCAGACACATATCAACAGTCAAGACGATTGCCTCAGATTATGCCGGCAACGCGCCGACGTTGTGCGTTCTATAAATTTACTTACTTACTTAAAATGACTGCGCAGTGCAGATCCGGCACCTGTTGGCAGCGGACGAGCGTCTTTCAGACGTCATGTCAAATTAGCATCGACCCTACGGTCCGTCCGGCGCAGGAAGAGTCAATAGTTAAACGCCTTCGTCGTCGCCACACACTGCTAGCAGAACGACGTCGTCAATGCTTGGCGGAGTGAGGGGCGGACGAACGGGGCGGCAGCGACTGATCGCCACGTGTGGTCATGTCTATGCCGAACGACCGACCGAGCGAGAGACCGGCGGCATATGTTGTCAGCACGTGCGAGCGCTCTGAGTGACTCGACGAGACAATTACAGGACACACACCCACTCCACTGCACTTCTGCAGTCACTGCAGCGTTCACACCGCTTCACATCGATCTCGACTGATTTACTTACTTAGTCTATGTCTGAATAAAATTACTTAATTTGAGACTGGCAAAATAGTTTAGTCATTCGCCAGCATGTTGTATTTTATTTATAACTGCGAATGTTTATTTATTCTGTGCGTCTACCTATTTGGTGAGATAAAGCTGTAGAGTGAAATGGTAAAACAAAAAAGACGGCGATGACATTCTGTAATTATTAATTAGACAACTTACAACATTTTTTTCGACAAGACAACATTTAAAAAAGACACAGAATGAATGAAACAGAAAAGTAACCGCTGAAGTCCAATGTAAGAAGTAGCTGAAGATATACACAAGTAATGTAATGTTTTTACAGCATTAACTGGTTAACTTTTCAGTTGCAAATTAACTATTAATCTCTAGATTTGATATGCAGTAATTCATCTGTTTGATTTTTTTTTTAAATTTTATAGTCAAAGTTTACTACAAAAGGGCACACCATTTTCAACTGAATCTTTTAAAGATCACTTACTCGTTTAATTTTTAAACTTAGGCTTATACACGACGCATGTCCCAACTTCAGGCAACCATCGACCACCAAGATCCATCATCGACGACGTCATCATTATTAGTACTAATATCCACAATGACGTCACGTGACGTCACGATCCGCAGCATCCACATGAGGTACTAGCAGCGGCAACGAGCGGCGAACGTCGTCATGCCGTTCACTATACTTGAAGTCGCCAGCCAATGGCGTACTGAGAGCACACTGCGTCCCGCCACAGGCAAAAACAGACTTCACGCGACCCCGACCGACTTAATTACAGGACGCTAAGACCTCTAGTCGGCGTCCGGTATAGTTCGTTAAGTGAAATTAGTTCTTTTCATCTCCGCGCAAATCACCTCTCATCACATGTCAGGTGTCCGCCAAGCTTGAGAAACTTGGACTGGCGTGTCGCCAGCAGTTGCATTTGAAAAGTAAAAGTGATGCTATTTTGTCATATATTGAGTTTAGGTAACAGTAAAAAATATAATCTAAATTAGGATGTGATGGTTATGTTTTTTCTTAAAATCTGAATTGTTTTGTAATATGTAATATCCATATGTGAAGCATTCGAATTATCAGTCACTCAAACTCGAATCAACCAGTGATTCAGTCGGATTCACAAGTCGACGAATAAACGAAGTGGACACAGAAAGCTTGTTGCTGGTTCTCTGAAAGATTCAGAAAGAAACGTATCGCAGAACACGATGCTGCAATCATGCGAATTGAAACTTAGCCTTAATCGGGGCATTCGGGGGCGATTGAAAATGCAGAACACTGAAAGTGCAGGACCAAGAGGACCTTACAAAAAACGGACCAATTCGAATAGGGGGGGGGGCGGAAGGGTAAAGAGTGGAGTCTGGGGAGGGAGCACAAACTCCCCAGAGAATTTTTGAAAAAATTATGGAAAAATAAATTGCATCTTCGTGCAAAATTTTGGCATGTTTTAAGATGCATCCAAACAATAGGATCCTGGATCCGCCACTGATTCGCACACATGGCTGGAATATGCATTTTGCAAAGTTGCATGCACTGACGTCAGTATTATTTTATCCAACAACGAAGTCATGCCACACCTCAGACCCGTGTGTAATAGACATCCATGGCCTGCAAAGCAGTGCCTTCGTGGCGCAGCACGATTGCGTGATGAAGTTTCACTAATAGTCGCCTGACGAGTTAACTGTAGCCTCCTTATCGTCGTAATCAGCCTCGTTTTCGTTTCGACGGCCTGATCTAGTCGATCCGACTAAACGTATGTCACTCCGCTGCTGATATTCACCGTCAAAGTTTAAAAGTTCAAAGTCATGCGAAATCGCGCCAAATTTTGCATGTTTTTGGCCCCTAAATAAATAATAAATAAATAAATAAACATTTGCGGTAAAACAAAAGTCCGCTCTAAGAACCCCCGTTTCCCGATAGACAAACAAGAAAAAGAAGTTAAAATTTAAGTGGTGAAGATTTTGTGATAAAGAAGAGGAAGCAGGAGGTCGATCGACTGAGAGGTCGCGTGATCAACGGATAGAAATATTGAGCTAATCTGTTAGCGAGTGTCAGAGCGCTAACGAATGAGACGGACAATAGGCCTACACAAAATTTTCTTCGCTGCAAATCAATCGCCGGTTGCTCTCTTCAGTCAACGAGCTGCGCCCAATACCGCTCGAAGTCGAGACGTCGCAAGTAGGGATGGAAAACTTCATGAAATTCTCCCCGCGTAAAATTTTCACTGTAGTTTTAATGATGAAATGTTAGAGCAATTTTGCTGGTGTTATATGTCAAAATAATGCGGGTGTTTTGCGGATATGTGCGGGTAGTGGAGACCAAAATTTAGAATGGTAAACTACTGGGGTTGAGTACAACGGGCAAAGAAAACAGTAAAAACACGTGTTTACACTGTAACCATGGCACTCTCTAGCTGCTTGTAATTACTGTGCTTGATTTGCATTTGTCAAGTAAAAACTAAACTAAATTTTAAAATACGATCAAAATTTCAAAAACAGAATGTTAAATGCAGTAAAAAAAAAATTTACGAAATTTTAGAAACATTGCAACGTAAAATTTTAACCGCTCATCTCTAGTCCGGCCGTCGAGTGTCGCCCGCTTGAGTCGTTCATTGCTGTCACACGAGAACACTCCATGCTCATCCAGCGCGGCGACGCTTTACCTTTCTCGTCTTATACTCCACTTTTCACTCTCTCCACCTCTCCACTTGGCACGCCAGACAGACCACGCCTACTCCTATAAATTCGCGGCGCATACTTCAACGAGACGAATTCGTCGTCGTCGAATCAATTGATTAGTGCCGACCGGCGACGCGACGTTAAACAGATGCTGCTGCTAACGACACATCCTAAGACCGAAAGACAGATAGCTTATTCTCCATTAACCACAAATATGGCCAAGAACGACAAAAACCGAAGGAAAAGTGTTAAAAAAAACAGCAAACACAAACTGTCCGGTCTTTTCGAAATTGCGTCAAATTTTGCATGTTTTGGTTCTTAATTTATTGAGGTGGACCCCCCAAATTTTTGGACCTGCGTTATAAAATCCGGCCTACTTCCGACGACGGTGCAAAATTTCGCGGCGATCGTCCGACGGAGCTCGTAGATTTTTTGGCAAAATAAATCAAAAGAAATAAATAAATAACCATATGCGGTAAAAAAAGAATTCCGCTCCAAAAACTACCGTTTTCGGGCGACTCATTAGTATAATTATCGCATCTTCCAATCTTCGACGTTTAATGTTCGTTATTTTTTTCGTAGCTCGGAGCATCAATTCGTCCCAAAATCTGTGGTTGGCAGACCACAATATATGTGACGTACAAAATGCATAGTAATTATTACAAGTACATGTAGTCCCTACATTACTAACTTTCGTCATATACGTATACATGTACGCTGCTCTACAAAAGCGAGTAACAATTAGACTCTCAGTGTATGGTTTTCGTGGTCTAAATGCGGACATACCACACAAAGTACCGCGGCATCTTCTCGATCCCAAAGATTAGCCTGTCGGTATATGTATAGTGGATAGTGACACTCCACAATTAGTGTCATTGTGAACGACTCGATTCGGCTTCGGATCGATGTTGCAGAGAAGAAAATTTGGTCTGCCGTTGTTCATTCACCAATGCAATTAAATTTCGCCAATTACCAAACTACACGAAAGTAGCAACGTTTCAATGCTCAGAACTAATTTAATTCCAAGTGTCTATTGAAGGGGCGAAACGTTTCGAAAAGTGTTGTGGCCACTCAGCATAAACAGTATAATAAAATATATGTGGTGCCAAAAGATGTTATAGTCAAAGCAATTAGTGGCCAGTGGCCATGACCGTGGCACCACACCTTATAGCCTATATTTTCGAGACTGTTTAAAAGAAATTGAAAGTTTTTCGACTGAAAGTCACTTGCCGTAATACGATCGACACTCGCATATAAACTATAGGCCCCTATTCTTAATCGCAATCGTAGCCTGTGCAATGCAGCATGTACACTAATAGCACATTACGTATAATGTTGATGTCTTTTTTGTTCATTGAGGTAATGAAAAAAGTAACCCAAGGTTGAATCCAGAATGGCTTTGACATTTCCTTGATCATACGTCGACAAAGTGCATAGAACCAAGATCCCGCAGCGACGGCGTGAGTCACCAACGCGACGGCGCGAACCAGTCGCCGATATCGCACGTTTTGTCAGTCTGCGAGCCGCGCTGCTGGCAACGGAGCGTTCAAGATGTAAGAAAGAAACGCGCCTCGGGTCGAGATAGCATCTGTTAGCTTCTTTAACCTCACACCTACAACGGTCTATAATTATCACCACTAAACAGCTGTCAGCGACCTCAATAACGCAACAGTATAGGCTACTTTGTCCGGTATTACATTATGTTTTTGAAATTAAAATAATTAGCACTGGCACCTGTAGTGTTTACACAAATTATGAAATAACTATTTGTCTATTTTTTTGTCGTGAGATGTGTGCGTAATAAAACACTCAAAATATACAGATTTGACAGATTTTCTGTCGACAAATTTGCTTATTTACTTACTATTGTCATCAAACGCAATGTCAAAATCATAAATGTTAAAACATTGATGTGCAAATAAAAAACATAAAAAACACGTGTTTTTAACTTTTATAAAAAAAACATAATAAAAACATGCATAAAAACATAAACTGCAGATGTTTTCAGTCGCTATTTTTTCGCCATTATACAAGTGCAAAATATCCAACTCAGATAATTAAAAACAAAACCTACCATTTGTAAAGACTAATAACCGGAATGTTCTGAATGTACAGATTAATAACAGCTGAACGCAATTTGCCTATGAGAAATAAATCATATTTGTAACTATGTACGCTTATGTTTTAACAACAACAATAAACATGACATTAAAAAGCACCAAAAAAATTTAAAAACATAAAAAAATAATAAATAATAAAAAGTAAAAAAAAACATAAAAAATATGTTTTTTTAAACTTTTATAAAAACATAAAAAATGTTGTTTACATCTATGGTCAAAATGTTACGTATTTGTTGATAATTACAGACGTTACCAGCAAATGATATCAGCCTTTTTTTAATGCACCCCCTTTCAAAATTGACAAAATATTTGCTTCTATGAAAGTAGTTGCAATTTTAATTTTAAAGAACGTTTTAGTTAAAAAAACAGTGTCGCAATTCGCAATAAGAGTTTTGATGGTTTTAGAACAACGCGAGATGGTGAATATTTCGAAATGCAGATTGCAAGTAAGTAAATAAACATTTTTACTGTGCCTAAAAGTCAGATGAGTTATCTGCCGCACTCTGTCAAAGTTAACATCGCCGAAGACTTCTAAAACTTTTTGGTTTGCGATCAGTAAGTTTTGTTTGCGAGAAAGAAAGGGAGAGTAACTGAGAGCAATTGAAAAAAGACTTGAAAAAGAGATGAGTTTTGAGCCGAGAATGGAAACGTGACTTTGCTAACGATGACAGTCATTGACGGCAGTCATCGATGCAGCATGTGCATGTATCTCAGAGTCAGTCGGTCGGTGGTCGGTCGCCCGGGGTGAGGTAAGGAGCACTGCGCTGACTGAGGTCATTGCACGGCGCCGCTGTCTCTGCCGCTACTGCACAATGACGTCGTCACCATGCAATGATGACATGACACGCGCTTCGGCAGCTGCCATCAGGCCCTAGTCTCGTCCCACCTCCGCCTTCCGTCCGTCCATCCCACGCCCACATTACACACTTGCTAACCAATCTTTCTTGCACGCGCCATCTTCCTCATCATATCCGCCTACCGGTACCAGGCTATACAGCTATGTCGGAACTCACGTATGGCAACTGACGTGAACATAACCAGCGGCTTTAAGAGTTGACATTGTCAAACAGCTGCACATTTCTGAGTGAGAAGCTGTGGCCGTTTATATTCCAAATTTGCTCCAAAAATCTCCCAAAATGGACACTTCAAGCAAACATTAAATTTGTAAATTTGTATCGAACTTAAAAAGCTGCATTTAGTAATTTTTTTTATGATATGTATATGTATAACATAGTTTTACATTTTTTCTCCACACGTTGTGCTATCCCTAAGCTTGGGTCTATTTTGTTGTATAAATTACTTTGTTGTTTACATTGGATAAAAGTTCCCATATTTAAATTCATTGAACTGAACTTTGACTTTAAATGATGTCCCTGATTTTTACTATACTCAGTTACATTAATGGTCCTCGTGCATTGTTCATATAGCCTATACCGGCAGCACCCCACATTGACGCTTTTCGTTTACTCCTCATCGATCAGCAGTTCAGGCAACTCACACACCCACCCACCAGACGCTGCACCCCGCGGTTTTCAACAATAATTGCAATTAAGCTAATCACACGCGAGTTCAGAATACTGGCATCTCTGCAAAATTGGCTAAAAATCAGTTCTTTTGCGAAAAGCAAAGTATCGGTATGCACTGCCAAGACAAAACGAATGAAAAATTTAAAAATTTATTAATCTGCAGAAAACTCTGTGATCAAAACAATTTGCCAAGTAACTCTGCACTGCCAGTAATGTTCAAAAACTTTTTTAAAAAGTTTTTATTTTCAGCTAAAAACTCATTTCCCTAGTTTTTCTCTCACGTACGGAACTCACGGATCATGGACAAGCTCGTGTCATAAAAGTTTTACCAATGTCAACTTTGATAAAGTGCTGCAGATGAAGTTAGCTCAGCTGGCTTTCAAACACGCTATAAATGCATTTACACCGTGTCTAAAAACAAACGATTTTTATTTTTGGATAAGTCGGTGAAACACTAGCCAATTTTAATAATTTTTGGCATGCAACGTCAAGGAGAAACTTTACGTAAACAACTACAAGTTTGCCCAGCTCACCTTAATGCTGTTGGTGACCTATTTTATGAAATGCAGAAATCGTAGTTTGGCCGTTTATAACAATAAATTCGTACTACAGAGCTTCATCTGCTATATGGGATCACAGTGTTAGCTGCCACCCAACACAGGTGAACACGCTCCGTAATAACCGCAGCCAGTACTCGATTTACCTACCACGGAGGGATGTACGGATGAGTTGACGTTGAAGTAGGTTATATAACGAGATGGTTTACCGGTCCGTGACCCATCTAACTCCAAGTACTAACCACCTGATGGCGACCCGACCGAGAGTCGAACCCACAACCTCTCGATCGTAAGTCCGGCACCTTACCGTTACGCCATCAAGCCCTGGTACACGTATTTAAACAGATAAATCGCACATGCTGTATTTCTTTAATACTGTAAACGTACACGAACTAGAAAGCCCAGCTGTAGCTAGAAAAGACGCGCTACAGCCTGTACAGTTCCTGTTGCAGTACTGACCTCCGAGGTCATCCAAAGTTATGATTTCCATTTCATCTAAAAAACGCATGACATTTGCTATTAGTGATTAATAAATAATAAAAATTAATAAATTACGGCCAAACCGCTGCAAATAGAGACATGGTTACTATTGACAGCCTATAAAAAGTCGCTATTGCTTTATCCGATGGTACCAACTCCGACTCTTTACGACTTACCGTTTAGCCACAATACTGAACTATTGGCATGCCATAATGTCCCAGAATCAATTATTTTCATGTCATTTGAATGCCAATAAACGACTTTCTATTAGTGATCAATAGCAACCTTTATCTCGCACCGTTTAGCCAGAATACATCCGTGACGGACGACGGACGGACGTGAAACAAGATGCTAAAACGCCGTATATAAAGCATGATAAGTGTAGCGCGTCAATAAAACACAATAACGCTCTCGCACGTATTGCTGTCGTAGTAGACACCGGTGCTTAGTGCCACCTGGGGAATGCCTCATCGAATGAAACGCAGTAAGCTTACCTGTTCACTTTCTAGGGATGCTAATTATAGGCCTATGCGAATATGCAATCGCATTACGCGATCGCATATTTTGCCAAAACCCGCATATATCGCATATTTTACCGCATATAATCCCATTTTCAAAATCGCATATGCGAAAATTATGTATTGTAACTTGATAGACGGGTCTAGGCTTAGCCCACAGCTGATAGGCCTACGTGTTTCCAATCTGCCTATCACCAATATCATTAATATTTAAATCTGTAGTTACAACCGCCCGCCCTCCTAATTACCATAGAACTTCCAGCTAGCTGGATAAATGCTGGATCGTGTAAACGCAAACTTCCAGCAAACGTCCAGCAATTAGCACGTGTATTTTGAATACATTTGCTGGAAATTTGCTGGACGTTTGCTGGATCGTGTAAACACCCTATAACGGTTAGCCATAATACCGCGCGATTGGCATATAGCAAATTGCGTAATGACCCTTCAAGGTTAGCTTAAGGTCGATGATTTTCATCTTGTCTGAAACGGCTTATGCGGCTTCCTATTAGTGGTCAATAGCAACCTTGGCTCTTTCTCACCATTTTTAAGATACGACGACTTATAGTTAAAATTAGAACTTTGCACAAACAATTGCGGCCAAACCGCTGCAAATGGAGACATGGTTACTACTGATGCCTACAGAAAGTCGCCATCGCCTTATCCAACGGTACCATCGCCGACACCCTACGACTTACCGTTTGGCCACAATACATTTCGTAACAGACGACGACAGCCAGACAGACGACGGACACATCGTACCATAAGAAGACGTCCACTGACTTTTGGACGTTCTTTACAATAGTGGAATTAATGTTCTCCAGCAGCCGGTCCACGCCTCTCCTGGCCCAATTCTTACCAGAAAACTTTCTCAAAAAACGTTGTGAGCTTCAGTTCTTCTCTTGACGTGAAACATTAATCAGCGCGATCATTTTTACTTGTCTTTCTTGTATCGGACAAAATCATTACAAGAAGCCCAGCTGTCGTTTGGATAACCGACCGTACTGGTTGTCAGTGACCTTCAATTGGTCATCCAAAGTGGATGATTTTCATTTCATCTGAAATAGTGTGTGCCATTTTGTATTAGTGATCATAGTAACCTAAGCCCTATCTCTAACCGTTTCCGAGATATCGCCAGTTTGCCGTTGAAACACGCACATTTTTTGCTGCCCTCCCCCCCCTTATTCAATACCGAATTTGAAAATATTTTCCTTGCACGAGATTGCTAAAATTTTGCACGCTTAAGCTTAAGGCATATGGTGATTACTCGTGTAAAAAGTTTTTTCCTACGACCTAACGCTTAGCCACAATACATGAGTTACAGACGAGACAGACGACAACTCGTACCATAAGCCCGACCGTTGCTTAAGTAAGCTACGGTCGGCTAAAAAATTCGAAATTTATGATGGCCATTGCCATTCGCTAGATGGCGTCATTTTATTACCAGGTTGTTTCAACTAAATTACGTGGTAATGTGAAGAATGAAATGCCGTTGATTTATGCCAAATTTGGTACCGATCTGATCAATTTTTCAAAAATTATAAACCGTAAAACAAAGTGGTAGAGCCGTTTACAGGTGAAAGTTTTATACAGAAGCGTTTTTGGCTAAAAGTTTCAGCAATTTTTTGGCCTAATGTTTGACTTTGGAGGAATTTTTCAAAAAATAAATACTAACTTTGAATTTTGATTCTGAGTCGCTGCAAGTGAAAACCAGCTGGGCGTTCTGACCTGTAGCTGCGTCAACAAAAAAGGTATGGTATGTATAATAACCTACTAAAAAATTTCGTTATATTTCACTACTTGCCGACAAGCCCCAATAGACGAATTTGCACGAAATTTGGCATAGGGGTTGTCTCGCGGACATAATCACCCGTTTCAAATTTTTGTCGATCGGTAAAGGGGTATCAGATCTGCAAGAGGTCGCATTTTGCCATTCTTCATTGACTTAGTCGCGCCTGTGATCATCATAATCATCATCATCGTCATCATCTCTCTTTAGTAAAACAGATTGACAAAACGCAACCATACAAAGCATACAGAATAACATTAAAAAACTGATAAATGTCGTCGAATAAAACTTCGTCCAAATGGTTACTACTGTAGTGTGACCGTTATGTGAAGGTGCTGACAAAGAGCACTAAACTAATAAATGTCTTTGAACAACATTCTAGTTATGTAATTTCTACTATCAGTCTTGACAGATAATGTGAAAGAATGATTCCGTGGTCGGAGTACGATCAGTTTTATCAGGTAGAAGTTTGTACAGAACGTGATGTGGATTGTTCTGTATCTTTGCAAATAAGTTGTCATCCATGTCTCCAACCAACTGAGAAAATAAAAGATCGTCAACTGAGTATAGGCTGGAGCGTACCGCACGCCGTAATGACGCTTCTAGACGCTGTTTATCAGCAGCGCTGGTGAATCCCCACCAGGAAGCATAAGCATACAGTAACTTTGAAAGAATGACGATCTTGTAAACATGCCTCAACGAATCGTCACACATGCCGTGATTGCGCAGTAATTTAAGAGCGTACAAAGACTGTCAAACTCTGTCGGTCTCTGATACAACGGTAGGCCGGGACGAGTGCAATTCGATGTTATTGAGAAGCACAAAATGCACCAGTCACGGCCTGGCCGCATAATCAGCCCGTCGCTCTGCCAGTAAGCGCGCCAATTCGCACGTTGTCCAGCGTAAAAACGAGGTCTGACAAAGAAATCACGTCAAGAAAAAAACAGCGACTGCAGTTCTCATCAATCAGGCGTATACCTACCTGGTGGTGACAATGACAGATTATTTCTCGGCTACTTAGGTAGCTCATACTTGGACCATTATTATAGAGTAAGTAAACAGAAACAGAAATAACAGAATAACCGTTTTGACAGAGAGAAAAATAATTTCTGCCAAAAACATTTGACATTCACAACAATGACATAGGGCCTATAGTTCTCGTCAGATCATGATTTCCATAAATAAACGTAATTCACAAAGCCAGTTGTACTGCCGTTATTTTGTTCAATTTAATTCAAAAAAAGAATTTTGTATAAAGCTGATTTTCTTAAGCGCCGTAGCGTCATACTTTGTATTGAGCAATCACAAAAGTTTTTAATTGCGTCTCAAAACGTCGATAAGTTTCCGAATCAGGTAGGTCTTTCCGAGACATCTGGTCTAGACACAGCAAATAAGCAAGCGCCAAAAGTTGACATCTTCGCCGGTTTAACAATTTCAGCCACACATTTCAAAGTCTGTTTTTCTGTTCTAGCGTGATCTATGTAACTCGGAGAAAAACTTTATACATGATGTTCCTATATTCAGGCTTGGCACTCGTAGTTGAGCATCAGAAACGGTATCTGACATGCAAAATTCAACCCCAGGAATCTTCAGTATCCCTCTAGGAAGATATTTGGGGAACCCATCCTAAACTTGAGTAGCTGCGTATAGAAAAATTAGCAAATTATAGTAAACAACGACCGTAAGTAAATTTTCCAGGTATGGGTGAAGTGCTGGACGGAAGAGCTGATAGTCGAGTGAAACTGACAGGCCGGGACTAGTGCAATCTGACTGAAACAAGCACACAGGCCTACAGCTTGCACGCGACACGACCTGCCAGTCATCACTTATTCACTCCTTCAACAGAACTGACTCGCTCAGCTCAGCAGCAGCAGATCAGCCAATGCCAAAAAATCGGCAAAAGACTTCTAGCTTGCCTCTAAACACAGACATGAACAGGATTCTTATTAATTCAGTCATAGCAGACAAACGGCATCAAGAGAAATGCGATTATACACCATACAGATATGCAGTGTCTTTTATTTGTACTTTGGTCAGGACATAAATTTCAAGGTTTTTAAAAATTTAAATTAGGCTATACATCACCACAGCCACTTTAAACCAAAATCTGCGCCGCGTGTACACATTTGAATTAATTTCAATCTGTTACTTAAACAACAAATTAGCATTATACGTGTATTACACCACGCTACCGTAATTCCACTACTGCGACCCGACCAGACCAGACTTTGTCGCAGACCCGGGTCGCCGACAAAGTCTAAGGCGCGTTTCGCACTTTTTATTTCTCTGATTATCTGAGAATCTCAGAAAAAAGACAGGTGCGAAACGCGAATTCTACGCAGCATCTCAGATATTCTCAAAGAATCTCAGAGAAATAAAAAGTGCGAAACGCGCCTCAGGTCGCAGACAAGTCTGCGACTAGTCTCAGACAAGTCTGCGACCAGCGTCACATGATGATGACCTGACTTTGAAAACGTGGAAAACTACGAAAAGTTTACCTATTTGCATCCAAACAAATCACAGATTCGACTCCATGCAAGCTCCTTTTTTTCTTCCGAGGCATTAAGATTGGTGTCCCAGATACTATAGGCTCGTTTATATTAGGTTTATGATGTTTTCGAAATTTTCAGTCATTTTTTACTCATATAACATGAAGTGACGTCAAATGTTATTGGTCTACGTCATCAAAAAATAAAATCATAGTAAATAAGTAACGAAAATAACGGACCATCGATGTCCTGTTCGTGTTTGGTCGGGTCGTTCCTAAATTCCACTACTGCGACCCGACCAGACTCGACCAGACTTGTCTTCGACCCGACAAAAAATCCGTACATGTCGAGACTGAACCGACCAGGTCTGCGACCCAAAAAAGCCGGAAAAGTCGCCGACCAGACCAGACAAGTCGGCGACCCGACCAGACTTTGTCGGCGACCCAAGTCGCAGACCCGGGTCGCCGACAAAGTCTGGTCGGGTCGCAGTAGTGGAATTTAGCCTTAACCGAGTAGCAAAGTTTATTGTCGATTCCCAATCCCAGCTGCAAAACTGATCAAGCCAACAAAGCGCCACAGCTCACTTGTAACTTCTTAGTGTCGAAAGCTATCAGTCACTACAGAGGAAGCTATGTGTAGCTGTATAGTGTGCACGTATTGCCTTCCTGCAGCAAACATAAAGCAGTGTGTTCATGACGTACAGTGTTATATGGCTAAATAGCCAACAGCAATAACCTTCATCAACAATAAGAGGTCTGTTGTAACGTCGCTCGTCAGTCGACTGGTGGTCTGCCGCCCGCGTGCACAGTCGAACGACTTACCGGTACTACCGGTGTCAGCCAGGCTTAAGTCTGACTCAAATCGTCTGGGTTCTTACAGGGAATTAATTAATAATCCACAAGTTGCTGCAAGTGCGACTGTTCCTTTGTGACGCGCTCGTTGGTTGCTCCTATAGGTGCATACATGCCTCTGGATTTACAGCAGACTACGCATGCTACCGTCTGCCACGCATGCGGACGCAAGTCATGCCGCAACACGTCCAACTGCATTCAGTCCTGCGACAAGTCCGTGCACGGATGTCGACATAATGTGTTGTCGTGCAGACACAAATAACGCAGTGAAGAAAACGACGGCAAACTGAACTGCTTGCGTTCAATAATCAGACTCTCTGGCACGTTTTACATTAGTTCATTATGTTGTCAAACGGACAGCGCGTGCACAACGCACCTGCAGCCATTCGATGAGAAGCGAACTAGTTACACCCTGCAGTCGACGCACATAGGCAAATAGTCGGAGAACAAACACTTAACGATCGAGTGTCATCGCCGGGACATGGTTTTACCTTCGACCGCATGTACGCTGTACCGAAGAAAAGGTTCATTTCGTGACAAAGCTGCGCTGAATTAGGCTGCACTGGCCGAAGCGCACTCGCCAAGGCGTGTAACTGTTAAATTTCACATGGAAGTTGAACAAGTGCTAACGACTGCCTACGTTGGCACACATGGAGAAAACTATTTATAGCTTATATCTAAAACAGCCTATATCACTGCAATGCGTATGGAATATGCACTGCTGGTGATGGAAACTTTATGCCAGTGAGGTGCGAAGTTTAAAGCGAAGCCCCTGTCGCCAAGGATTTGCGACATTTTGAGCCTCAAAAAGCACTTTTAGAAGCCAGTCAGTTTACAATGAACAAATACACAAAATGTGATTTTAAAATGTTTCTCAATTTTAAATACAAAAGTAGCCAGAATATCATCTGTGTTGCCTGTAACGCAAAATGAACTAAACACAACTGGGGGCTATTAGCTAATTGTCAATGTGGTAGATGTTTAGGCCTGTATTTCATCATTTTCATGACCTGCTTTGCCCTCTTATCTCTCAGCACAATGTCCGCAGTGTTATAGTCTCACTCCAGTCAAGCGTGACGACTGAAACTCGTCTCGAGTCTGTTTATAACACGCACGGCACGTCACAGGCAGAATAAACTGTCGAATGGATCGCAGCCATAAAATAAGTAGATTTCAACACGGTCTAGACTTTATTGTGTTTCGCATAATACACTCCATATGGACAGCGATGAAACGCATGCATAAGATATGGTTAGATGTAAAATAACAGGTCGATCAGGGTTACATACAGACATAATCAGATTATCAAAGATTTCTTGCTCAAGTCAACTGATCATCCTAGTCCACTTACCACACTTCACAACGCCACGAAAGTAGGCCTACCTTAAAATTCTTACTACTATAGGCCACAAAACTTATACATAACACAGAAAATAAAAATACACATATAAATACGCACGTATAAACATCATTCAATGAAATAAACTAGTAATAACATCATTAAAGTAAGTCTATACTCTACAATTAGTCGATTACGTAATCGTCTCCATCGTATAAATGCAAAAAGTGGGACTAATTTCGAATTGTTCACATTATCTGACACTGAGTGAAGTTCATCATATGCTGTACTTTATAAATACAAATTACCGGGTACTATCAATTTCTGTTGGTTTTGACAGTCTTCGTGATGTGACAACGCGCCAAACACGTGGTCGGTCGGCGTGGTTATACAACGAGACAATGAATTGATCGAAGCCATCGTTAACATACAAGTAATGACACAAATTCACTGCAGCACTTATCAAAACACGTCTGATGAGCAAAAAAATAAGTATATATAACAGCTGATACCTCGTGGCTAGTCGTCAAAACCAAGCATCGAATGAATGAACGATGGTTGCTGGCGGCCACCATGTAGTCTTGCGTGCTGGATGAAGTCTAGCGTCTGAAGGAATTGCACCGTCCATTCATCGTGCCGCCGCCGACCCTGAATGTTACTGCAGTGTTCAGGCTACAGGGCGCGAACAATGCTTCGTTGGCGGGTTGCGAGAGACCCTGTTATCAGTCGACCGTGTCCAAGGGCCAGCTGCGACAGAGGTGTGTGTCGATGTCCAAAGTTTGATCCGCGGCTCGGCTGCCACTTTCCTCGACATTTTTAATGTAGAAACTCCATTGTCGGTCTGCAGACCTGCAAAACAAAACGTCACACACAGCCAGCGAATGACAGTGTAGCACTGACACATAACAGAATAATAGTCTATGCACAATTAATAATAACAAGCGGACAGATCGCTACGCTTCCTGTCCGCTTGACTTTTTCCATAGTATCGGCCTGCGGCCTCCATTTTCGGCCCTTCGGGCCTCAACTTGGCCTGCGGCCTCGACACACAACGCTGCAGCGTAGCCGCTAGCCGTAATGATGCTCACGATGCGTCACCATGGTGACAACGTCTATGTGACGTCATAAGCCAGCCAATCACAGTCCAAACTGAAACATTCCTATTTTAAAGATATAGATAATGTTTATTTCTCTGTGTTGTTTATTGACTACCGATATCGGCGACCATTAGACCTAATCACTTTCTGCAGCGCAAACGATACAAGCGATTCCGCATATTGCTGCATATTTTTCCGTAGCACGGTCTGACTTTCCGTCTGTCTGTCATATTCGTGCCTCCTGCTTAAACCGTTTGACGGATTGAAATGCCATCTGCCAGGTACACGTCGCCAGTTATTTTAGACGTGATTCAACGGGCCTGTTGGACTTGATTCACCGTTCTTAAGCAGTCAGCCATGTCTTCATCAGCCCAATTCACATCTTAGGTGTTTCTTGAACTTTCCGCGAACCGGCCGGACGTGTTGTACAAACTGTTGCGGATCCGTCTTCACGTGGACTGTCCGGCAGGCAGAGCACCTCGCAGCTGCTCGTTGATGACAACATGACGACACTGCACGGCTGTGACGCTGTCTGCTGCTTGCTGCGCCATTCAGCACTCGCTATCTCCTGCTGCCGGGTGGGCGAACTAACGCTTTCAACCTCTCACTTCGCTGCTCTGCACCGACGACAATGTGCTGCACGGCGCGCTTTAACTACACACCCGCGCACTTGCGTCCTTGGAAACGACCAGCTTAGGCCAACCTCAGTTAATCACGTTCGTTTCTCCAATATGCACGGCACGCAGCAAAACTGCACCATGCCGGTAGAAATTTGAAAGTGCGGCACGATCCCTCCAATCGTTTTACCATGCTCACCTGTAGATTCACAGTTAAGGAGTACTGCATAAATAGAAAAAGGGAACGGGTAGGCCTATGACGAAAATATAGACCGAAAACTTTTCTTTCATGAATGTGAGTTTCCAAAAACCAAAGTAATTTGGTAAAGACAAAATCGTTGATCGATCCTGCCACCTGCTAAATCATAAATCATCTTTTTCGTAAGTCGGAAACAACTGCATGTTTCTGACGAACGCGCATTGGTCACTACGTCAAAAACTGTATGTTATTTTAGTCCAGTTCAGTTAGGCCAATCTGCACGCGCTATATACCTATATATAATATTAAACGATACGCGCCTTAAAGTTGCTCGAAATTGTGCCGACTAATGCGTTCGCTAAATTTTAAAGGCGCGTGACCCCCAATACTTGTAACAAAATTTTTATCCCTGCCTCTCGACAAATCACCCGGTCAAGTTTGGTTAGGTATTATCATTCACCCCAAAGTTACTGATACGCTGAATCCTGCACCAATTTTTTAAATTATTGGTTCTCCCCCCTAAAAATGCAGAAAGCTTCAAATTGTTTCACCTGACTTAAAGTTGCACCTATTTCCGATCTATCGTAAACATGTCCGTCCGTTTGTCTGTCTGCCTGTCCGTCACACTTGCACTCCTGCGGCCCTATAAAAACGCAAGCTAAGATCACGAAAACTTCACTGTGAGTTCCCACAAAAACTCTAGTTTTTTTGTATGACGAAATGTGCTGCTGAGTAAAGCGATTTCTCTGGAATGAAGGCGACAAAGAGAGGTGCACCCTACGAAATCGTTCTTTTACCGCTATCTACTCGCTTAGCGTGAAAACGGTTGCACAGAAGCACAGACTAGCTCATAACAAGCACTGCTGATGAGCTTTTCGGGTATATCAACATCAATGATCTTAAACGACCTTGAGCCCCAAAATATAACGTTTTAGTTAATTTTTCGCGATTTTGAGCTGCAGCGCACATTTCAAGAGTGAATTGCGTTCAAATGGTTACAGATAAACCAAGAAAACTTGCATAATTTTATGTAATGTTTAGCAATAAACGTGGATTTTCGCAGTTTAAGCTTTGACCTTCTGAGTTCTAGGATTTTTCCGTACAGAAGCTTCAAATTTAGATATCCCTTTAAGACGCGCGATTTCCGTTGATATCTAGGGGCGACTGAAAACGCGAGACCTGACAACGCGAGACCATCAAAATTGTGGGAACTCACATCGCGAGACTGGACAACGTGAGACCATGTAGCAAGGGTGGACATCGCGAGACTTGTTTCAATGTTCAAGTATCTGATCACCAAGTTTTTTTGTTACTATGAATGTTATACGAACTGTAGGTATCAGTTCGTCTTAATTGTCTTCTGACACACGCATGGCACACGGTTCACAGAAGCGCGCATGTCAGCACGGCACCAATGCGAAGCCAGCACGTGGCGCCACGAGGCACACTTCACAGCAGTCGTCAGAGGTTGATGCAGCTGACGATTCCGACGTCGTTGAAGTCGTCACTGCTGGCACGGGCGCCTGACTGGCTTCGTCCTCGCTGCTGCTGCTGCTGCTGTTGTCGTCACGCGGCTGTAAAGATTCCGTATGAGCGCCGACTGAATGACTAACCGCATGCAGAAACTGGAGGCGACGGTT
>Ga0056128_1003873_pt1 | contig 18593 bp, 9 predicted proteins | sample WorMetLIZISLAND2_FD_71113 | JGI IMG/M metagenome (GOLD analysis project Ga0056128, IMG submission 71113) | Marine gutless worms symbiont microbial communities from Max Planck institute for Marine Microbiology, Germany - Olavius geniculatus... ... | reverse complement strand
CAGTTACAAAGATATTGCGCTTCAGATATTTCTTACAGTAACCAAGCCACTTATAACGGTTACTTGCTACCTAATAGCATGACCACACGCGTTATTATTTATTTGCTTCACCTTCAAAACTCCTTGTTAGATGCAAGAATCTCGGAGATATCTCGTACATGTGTCGAGTCATTTTGTCCCAAATTTCGTTCCAATTGCAACGAGGGTCAGTTGGGGTAAAATTCGATTGGAAGCATTCGCTGGCACATCCCCGAAAACCCGCATATAGACACAAAAATCTCGCAGATATCTCTTACACAGACCGCGTTATAGCCAATTTTGTCCCAGATTTCGTTGCCATGGCAACCAGGGAGGGTCCGGGGTAAAATTAAATAACACCGTTAGATTGGCCATCCTCGAAAACCGTACCCTAGAACCAAAAATTACGACTCTATCTTATACACAGCCAAAGGTATGACCGTTTTAATAATTGTTTAATTTTCCCCATAGGTCCCATTGTAATTTTTTTGAATTTTTTGAATAAATACGTTAAATAATAATTTCAAATTTTTTAACCCCCAAAAGGCACATCCTTGCGCGAGACTGCGTCGTTTGAGCCATCGCGCGCAAAAATCGGCCGAAGGGTCTGACCTGTAGGTGAGTTTCTGAAAATAGGTATATATAAATAAAAATTTTTGCGTATATTTCACCCATTTGCCGCGAAGCCCCTCGGAGGGATTTGCATAAAATTTTGCGTGACGGGTCCCCTCGCCGACGTAATGAACCCTGCCAAATTTTGTCTCAATCGGGTCAGGGGTTTTGATTCTGTGGGGGTCGAATTTTTGGCTTTCCCATAAGAAAGAGAAGTCGCCGTTAACACAGGGCTTGAACTACCGTTCAGCCTGTGATACCACCCGCATGTGGTTTGCGTTCTCAGAGGCATGTTTGAAACGTGAAAGGAGGGGAGGGCGGAGGTACATTGCAGATGTATATTTTCACAAATGTTTAAGGTGTTAGCTTTCCCCTTCCCCCTCAATACGCTCTTTGCACGTCCCGATCATTTCTGTAGCAACAACTGCAAACAACGAACTCGCGTTGCGCTTTCGCATGTGCACTCCGACGAATCTGAAATCAAATATGGCACTTACGTTTTTGCTACAGAAAAAACGCCATTTTCATCGCCACTTACAATCTTTCTGCCAGAATGTGCCTGGAAATCGGATACCAAAGCCGACTGTTTTGCGATGTTACCGCTACAGCATGAATACATTATCTGCTTTTCTGCAGATTGCAATACTATTTGGTCAGTTGCGGACGACGGCGTTTTGTCTAAAGAATGTGTATGGTAGACAATGGCATGGTTGCAGGGGCAGGGGGCAATTGTCTGCCTTTTTTCTAAATTTCAGTCTGTTGAAAAATTTTGTTTTGTCAGAAAATTTTCTTCTATTTGGGTGGAATTTGGGGGGCATTAAAAAGTTTTTTTTAGCTGTTTGTCGAAAAACTGCAGCTTCCTGCTCCCAACTTTTAACCCGCGATGCCGCTGTGGATAGGTGAGTCGCGTTGGCGCGCGGATATTTATTTTGTTTGGTGTCTTGGTGATAAACGGAAGCTAGTCGCCTATTATTCGTGGACATGAGTGCACGCGCGCCGTTCTCTTATTAACGACGAAGGTGGCGATCTCTCACGCATGTACGCTTCTGTTCGCTATTTTGACGTACATTATGTAAGACGGCTTTTGTAGACAATTATAAGACGGTTTCTGTAGAATTTTCCTCGATTTTATTACAGCATTATTATCCGTCAATCAGCTGTCAGAAAAACTCAGTAGCCTAGAGGGACGTCAAGAGGCGTGGATTTCTCGGGCCTAACTGAACTTAGGTCATAGCGATTTCCTGGCTACAGGCTGTGACCCCCAAAATGTAAACACACTCTTAGCCTCCACCTCCAGGCCAACACGAGACTCAGAGGAAGCCTTTTAAGGAGCTACGACGATACCGTTCGTAGCCTTAGCCTACCGCTACTTAATATTTAATTTCTTCTCCAGGCTACCACCCAGAAACTAAGTTTAGCCATGACCTTCACCTTAGCAAAGCTCAGATAACTAGGGAAAGTCTCATGTTTATATTTTTATAAGTAGCTGACGTCCCAACAGTCAGGACGCCTCGCTATACCAAACATCCAGCACCAAACGACCTTTGAGAATACTTTTCCTACGATAACAGCAACCCATTAGCTATTCGTCAAATTAGTCTACACTTGACTTGACACCACTGTACAACCTAGGCTATACATCGGATTGATTGATTGTACTTTAGACTACTTGATGGCTTCGGTCCGGTCAGCTCGTAGCGGGGTATACTCGTTCACTCGGGCTGCATTGTGCGAGTACCGAACGAGCATGAGATTAACGGCTGTCATATGGAATGCAAGGCGTTATTGTTACGTTTATTTAGAATCCAGTTTAAATTGAAATTAATACCGTTTTGGTACGCAACTATAAGCCATCCAGATTAACTCACCCTGGCCATCCCGACGTGGAGTACCGCAGTGATGAGTACCGGCCATAAGGTCTGGGACCGGCGAAAACTGGGGCGTAAACAGGCACACCGCGCGATGCACTAGCCTGGCCTGTGGTCTGGCAGTGTAAACTGGTATCTGGTTAAGGGCTATAAGGAAACGGAGATCAGCGTCATTCTATAAGCTTCACTGTTCAGAAAGGACAATACGTTACGTTAACGTTACGCAAAATTGACCATGCTTAAAGCGTGGTATGCACCAAACGCAACACACGCAACGTACGCAACGGAAGTAACGCAACTGACGTAGCTAACGCAACGACCGCTTCTACATTGTGTTTTCGCGTTTTGGCCATTGCGTCAGCTACGTCAGCTGCGTTTGTTGCGTACTTTTCTTGCGTTTGTTGCGTTTGTTATCCACTTTCTTGCGTGCGTTGAGTTGGATGAAAACCCCGTTCATGTTTTTTTTTGTTGTTACTGCTATTATGAGCAATTTTTTTCTACGGGATTGCTTTTTTATTGGTGCGTGCGCCCTTTAGGCATTAGGCGAGTGCCAGTAGGCTTATATAATGGACGAGTAGCTGACATTCTCGTTTGATCTACAGACAGTCTGGTAACTTGGCTTGAGGGCTGTCTATATATTATAGCGCTCGTTTCTGACAACAATATAGTCTAGGTGCATCTAAGTCTGTCATCAAACACTGCTACCTGCCTTGCCTGGTCAGATTAGACCCGATATTATAATGTATGCAGTTATCATTAGATAGGCCTGCTTTGTCACTGGCACGCGGTAGCGCAGCCCTATGTTGATGGCGACCGGCCAAGTCAATGAAAAATGGCAAAATGGCCTAACTTTTAGGTCCGAAGTGTCTTTACTCTTAGGTCCGAACTGTCTTACTTCGGACAAGTCCGAAAAGTACGATACACTTCGGACCTATTTTTCAGTATCCCGCAGAACTTTAAGCTGTTGGAAAATAAATTTTTAAAAAAATTTCGCCATAAAATAAAAAAAATAGGCCTAAAGCTAAAAGTCGTCATTTAGAGAAAAATTACGCGGGAAAATTGAAATTTTCTCCACCCATAATCTCGACACCGCTGAGCGGCAGAACTGTTATAGTGTAGGCCTAATTAGTTGGACAGTTGGACAACTGCATAAACTGTCAGACACAGTTACAGAAATCGATATAATAAATGTCTGAGACATTAAGGTCCGTAAGACACTTCGGAGATTACGTTCGCGAGACGACCCCTTGTGCAAAATTTCATGCAAATCCGTCCATTTGGGGGGCTTCTCGGCAAATGGGTGAAATATAACTGAATTTTTAAAAAAATTTCACCGCTGACCGGCAGAACTGTTATAGTGTAGGCCTAATTAGTTGGACAGTTGGACAACTGCGGTCTCACGCAAGGGTGTGCCTTTTGGGGGTAAAAAAATTAATATCTAACCCCGGAAAAATCCCCCAAAGTCGAAAATTGGGCCAAAAACTGACAGAAATTTTCGGCCCAAAACACTCCTGTATAAAATGTTCACTTATAAACGGCCTTTAACCGTCATCGTAGCCCCATAAAAGTTATATAGTGAATAGGCAATATGGCATCAGGAATTCCAAATATGTAATCATTTTTGACCCCCGTCCATAACGATGCAAGATAAAAGCATGGTCATCATTGCCCACCAATAAGAAAGTGCCCACACCGAGTCCGATGGTCACGTGACCAATGAGTCACGTGACCCTATAAGGTCAACGTTGTGACCCCGAAATATTTAAGCACCTAGGTTCTATGTCTTCATAGCAGTGAAAAACAAGTGGATTATAATTGACCACTGACAGGAAAACATTACTTTTGTAAGAAAACAGCAAATATAAATGTACAAAACATCAGTTTATACACTTATTAACGGCGAGGTGCAATGACTCACACATCGAAAACAGCAAAAATCATAAAAAGGTTTGTCTATATTATTCAACAGCACATTGGCAGTTAGGTGATGTGATGGTGAGTGATATTACCGTTTCATGATTTTTGCTGATTTTTATGTGTCTGTCATTGCATGTCGTCGTTAACAAGTGTATAAATTGATGTTCTGTACATTCATTGCACATAAAAATGACTAAGCTACCAATAGCACAATTAAATAACAGCATAAACTGTAGTCTGAAGTCAATAAGAGTCACCGTGTACCGTACAAAATTCAACTACCGCACACGCTCTCACATTTCTAAAGTCTGAATCAAATAAAAAATGTCATCGAGCTTTGCCGATAGGACAGAGGTTTCAGTCACCGAAACGACGTTGCCCCGCTGGATGGCGATACTAATGGGGTGTTTACACGATCTAGCAAACGTCTAGCAAACTTCCAGCAAATGTATTCAAAATACACGTGCTAGTGCTGGACGTTTGCTGGATCGTGTAAACACCCTATAAGGCGCTGGAAGAGGAAGACCACGGAACGCGGCTCTGCGGTTATGGCAGCGTTAGATTATGCCTATAATAAGTTTGCAGGCAGAAACTGCACTTGCAGCAATTGCCTTGATTAAAAGCAACGCTCGACGTCAAGCACAAGACGGTGCAGAAAAATGAGAAAAAAACGCGGAACTTCGCGAAAATTCGCGGAGCTGCAACTTTTTGCAGCAGCAACAACAGTAGCTGCTTTGTTTCACTAATTACAACGCTGCTGAGTAAAAACTGCTCTACAATCGCACGTGGCACGTCCAGTGGCTAAGTTATCTCGAGTGTTTCATGCGGAATGCCGTATCACTTTCCTCTACACTGCCACGCCACGCCTTGGTGGCGGCCAGTCAGTCGGTCTTTAGCGGTTTTCCAGATGTTGCCGACGGGACGGGCGACGACTTGTCGCCGGCGCCCGCGAATCACGAACTCCACTTGGGCGATTTGTCGCGCATTAAAAGTTAAAGGTGGTGTATAGTTTTTAAAATAGGAAATCCATCTCACGTCACCTGCCGTATGGGATCACACCGTGTTACCTGCCATTCCTGCCATTCGACACAGGTGAACGCGCCCCCTCCCCTTAACCAGAGCCAGATAGGCCGGTACTCGATTTACCTACCCCAGAGGGATGGGTTGGTCGTATATAGCATGCTGCACAGCATGCTGTACGACACATTCACGGCAAATCGCAAGTCTTCAAATCGGAAAGACCACAGCAAATTATGCAAAGAGTCGCCGAAAAATACCAAAAGCCTGCAGCAACGCCATCCAACAAGTCCACAACCAAGGGCGCTAATAGAAGCTAGACGGTTACACTTATCGATCATTTACGTTATTTGTGATTTCGTGCATGTGTAAATTTTGTCGCTAATGAAGACTATCCGGTATGACTTTTTGCTGTAGAAATTGATATTCACACAGCTGCTTGCAAAAATGATTTGCCATAGCCTGATTTGGTCCCGCATTTTCTGGCCCTGCGATTTGGGCCGTCATTTTCAGTGTCATTTTACTGGTCCTGCATTTTCAGTCGGCCTTACAACCAGTCTTATAGTCAAGCCCTCTTAGTGCGGTTCGAGTCCGAGTCACGAAAAATGAGGGCTCGCGTCCTGTGCCGGACTCCATTACTACATGACTGTGTAAATACCATATACAGCAAACACAAATACACAAAACACAGATAAGATATGCACGTAATTTCGCCAATGAACGAAAAACTGATAGAATTTTTCGACTTATTTGCAAGTTATAATGAATACAAATCTAGTGGTTTCGAGTCCGAGTCACGTAAATAAAAACTTGAAACTACATCTAGAGTTTACTGCCTACAACATATCGACCTAGTGGAGACTGGGCTCTGGCGAGGCAGGCGCCGTACGTCGACGTCGGTGAGGCGTACAAAAGGCGCCTTGGCCCTCGATCCGGCCGGTGACCGACGACTGCAAGCAAGCATGCTGATGTATTTCTGATGACCCTGCGTGTGTTCGTCTAGCGCCAGCACCGCTCATTCGGACACCTGCTAGCTGCCTGTCGTCGAAGCTTGGTGGCTGTCTCGCTCCGCTGCATAGGGAGTTAGTAGTTCCATCTGTGAGGTCCGACAGCCGATTAAGTACGAAGATAACGAGCCCGCAGCTCAGGGGTCCCGATTTTCAGGGGGACGCAATTCGCGCATTTATTCTACGCGGCATCATTGCGGGGAACAGACGTCGAGAAAGATCAGAACGAACGCCATCAGACAATGGACAGGAACACCACTTGCAGATTGTGTTCAACTTGCATATGGTGATCTTTGGTGCCCGTGTCGTTGACGTCCAATCCTCAGACACGAGGGGCGACAAACTTAAGGTGACGGGGGTGGTGGCAATTTATTCAGCGATTTTCACTGAACGCTGAATCACTCATTCCGTATAGCTGCTCCCGAGACAAATTAGCAACATGTTAAATTGTTTCACAAAAAAAAGTTTTAAAAAGTAACTGTTCCTCAGTCCCCAGACCTTCTAAGTTACGTGGTGGGCTTCCGTGAATGAAGAAGGCAGGAGTCTACAGATGATGTACATGTATAAGGCGAAGGGGTGAAGGTAGAAGACAAAAGTTGGTGGGTTGGCGTATAGCGGTAACGCGTTTCATCCGATCAACGAAGTTACTCTACCCCGTGCCGGGATAGTACTTGGATGGGTGACTGCCTGCGGGCAGGTAAACCATCTCGGTATGTATAACCAGCCGCCTAGGTCAACTCGGCCTTCCATCCCTCCGGCGTAGGTAAATCGAGTATACCAGCCTATCTGGCTGGGGTTAAGGCGGGGCGCGTTCACCTGTGTCGGGTGGCAGGTAACACGGTGTGATCCCATACGGCGGATGACGCTCCGTAGCTCTGAGATAGGTTTCTTATGAAGAGGTATAGCATTTAACCATTCAAAAGTTAAGGTGAATGGAGGGAAGAAAGGTCTCCCACGTATTTGTCCAGTCTATTACCAAAGCTTTGCACACAAGTAGCAAGCGATGTCTAGAACTTATGCGTGGCTGACTGACGAGCTTGCTTGCCGGACCGGCTTGTCTAGCATTTCTTCTAAGATTAGGGACCGTATAGGTTGAAGGTTTTGTACCACACACGTCGGCACTATAACACATTGCTCAGCTGTCCATCCGCACAGTTATCCATTTATCGACTGAACGCTTTCGGTTTTGTCGAAGATAGATGCATGCCTTCTGTACTATCCAGGATTTTTATTTTGTTTCACGTTTTTGTTCGGATTAAATCTCGTGATTGCAACTCTAGTTCTACACGTGGGCCTTAAAAACGTGGCACTTTACTTTTGTCTATATCTTCATCAATTATTGACCGATTTTCAGAATGTTTTCACTGGCACACTCTGCAGGCAATTTGCAATAATGTTATAATATATTCCACCACACAGTAAATGCGTCTCTACACTACCTTGTGAAGGATAATTGTAAGAAAAATTAACGATAATAACACAAATTTAGGTAAATGAATAAAACACTTTAAACCAATATCGCGATAAATGATCTGTATGACACTAGACTGTGTTGAACTCACGCAGTTTAGTGTCATACAGACCATCTACCACAATGTTGGTCTGAAGTGTTTTTTTTTAATTTTGCCAAAATGTTTGTTTGTTATTATCGATATGTATGCATATTTCATTGATATATTACAAGGTAGTGTAGAGACGCATTTACAGTATGATGGGATATGTAATAATCGCGTTATTGCAAATTGTCTGCAGATTGCGCCAGTGAAAAAATTTTTGAAAATCGATCAATAATTGGCGAAGATATGGACGAAAGTGAAGCGGCACGTTTTTTGGCTCATCTTGTAGTTAGCTTATCACCCAGTCTTGAGTTCTTCTTTTGTTGTCTTTATATTCAACTTTATTCACCATGAAATGGTAGCACATAAAAAGAAGAAAAAAAACAACACAAACACAATTAACAACACAGCTGTATTACCGTACGATTTCATATTGATCACAGGTGCATCAATAGAGCGCGTTCTCACCATCTTGACACGCCGCATTATAGGTTTTGCCCGTCTGTTTGTCTGTTTGTTTGCCTGTTCTTACATACAAAAAGGCACAAATAAACCAACATTGATGTGAAAGTTTTGTAGAGCAGGTAGTCACCAGTTAGCTAAAATATAATTATAAAGGTAGAACATGAGCGGAAATCAAATGAGTAGAAAATCCAATGTTTAAAACGTTTCAACGGTGGCGCAGAAGTATTTTTTATTTATATGATTGTGCTTAGATTCATGTTGAATAATATTGGCCGTGACATGAGCTACTTTGCATATGAAAGGTATATTTACCGTATTTATTATTGTGCCACGTCACGACGTCATATCTGACGCTCTCCGATTTCGATGATGCACTTGCAGTGGGTGCAGAAGGCATTTTATGCCTGTGACCTTGGTTCAAGTACACGACAATCATCATGCAGATCACGACCATGAATTGGTGAGTCCATCTGATCGTATGCCTTTAGCGTGGGATTCGATTTGCAATTTGTACGCGCGACGTGCCTTGGTAACAGAGGTGTAGCGTAATTTGGGTGCGCCTAGGCTTGATTTTTACGAAAAAAAATATATTTGCAGCAAGTCAGGTCAACTGTATAACTGTTTTCCATCGCGGTATCAGTTGATTCTTGTCCGTTTTCACTGCGCGTGCGCATTAGTTTAGTCACGTGACCACTTTGGCGCCAGGCGTCCAAGCACGTGCACGTAATATTGACTGCTGCGAGCACGAAGCACGTATCATAACCGGTCGAACGATCGATTTCAAGTCGACTCACTCAAACCTCACATCTTAGAAAATGCAAAAATAAAATTACGATCATCTCTGCAACGGGTCGGCTGATCAAAAGTATGGCACTATAAGACCACGGGCACGGTGCACTGATGGTGTGTGGTGTTCGTTATTGGCGGATCCAGAATTGTGGAATAGCGGGGGGGGGCGGAATGGTAAGGGGTGGTGTCTGAAAATGTTTTAAAAGTGTATGCATTGTGTGTGAAATTTTTACTTGGTTATAAGATGCATCCAGTCAATTGAGGCTCTGACTGTGGAATCCGCCACTGGTGCTCGTTTGTGTTGTGAACCGGACACAGTTGTGATCTCACTTCACTGTTCTCGTTAAGCCGTCATTGATAGGGTGTTTACACGATCCAGCAAGCGTCCAGCATTAGCACGTGTATTTTGAACACATTTGCTGGACGTTTGTTGGATCGTGTAAACACCCCATGATTGAACGTCTATATAGAAGCAATTCGTGCGCGTCGAACATCAAGACGGCGGATGCCATGTTAATTGTTACTGCATACAGTAGGCCTGTGTACTTGCTGCTAGCTGCCAGCTGATGCCAAAGTCTGGGTCAGTTCGCAGACAAAGCATACCGAGATTCGAGTGCCGTCGTTCGACCGCTGTCAGTCACGGGTGGCGTGATAATGGCCATTGCTACTGCATGCTGTATAGTCGCCATTCGTTCTCGCCTGCCCAGATAATGGGCAAGCATGTAGCCTACACCGTTTCACTTTCATGCACCATCGGTGTCGTAGGTTAGAACTTGGGGGATGAAGTTGCGATTTTTCGACGAAGGAGATTACTGGTGATGAAAGTTTTAATTGACTTTAAACAGTTTAAGCGGCGGTTCTTAGCTTTCCCACTAAAAAGACAAGTAATTTGAGACAAGCTCATGGGACGCGCGACAGCCTTAGCAGTTTCTGTTCGCAGATTGTCTTGGTCTACCTTCAGCCATTTCGTCGCAATTTATTTTTGCAGTGTGCAGCGCAGCAGAAAATCGCACAAAACACTAAAACGCTAAAAGCATCCTATTTTGAAGGTTTAAAGTCATTTAAGGTCATCGATGTTAATACTGCTAAAAAAGATCGTCACCAGTGCTTGTTATGATAAGCAGCATGTCTATGCCTTCTGTATTTGCAACTGTTTTCACGATAGACGAGCCAATATCGGTAAAATAAGCACTTTTAGATGGGTGCCTTCTTCGACGCTCGCGTGCGCAGGGCTCCTTGAACATAGGGGTCGGGACTTAAACTACTAAAATCGACGTTTGATGCTGAAAATTTCATACACGGGTTGTCTTGGTCCATCTCCAGCCACTTCCAACAGTTCACTTTTGAAATGTGTGTCGCAGCGAAAATCGCGAAACATTCACTAAACACTTATTTTGGGGGTGCAAGGTCGTTCAAGGTCATCGAGGTAGATATTCCAAAAAAGTTCGTCGCCAGTGCTTGTTATGATAAGCAGCATGTCTGTGCCTTTCTGCAACGTTTTCACGCTAAGCGAGCCAATAACGGTAAATAATAACTTTTTAGGGGTAGGGCACCCCTCTTTCACGCCCTTGTTTGAGGGAAATTCCCTTACTCAGCGGCACGAAATTTTGTCAGAAAAACTAGAGTAGGTTTACTTTGGGCAGCCCACAATGAAGATTTCGTAATCTTAGCTTGCACCGTTTTGATAGGGCTCGAAGGTGTGACGGACGGTCAGACGGACAGACACCTCGACGATGGCTAAGACGCGCGAAGCATTACATGCTGTCGCGCGTAAAAATCTGGCGCCGCCGCCGTCGTCAATGTGCCTGTTAAAGCTGTGTTTACACGGTGTGTTGCTGTATACTGTTAGCGTTAACGCGCGTGGACGATCTCAATTGACTGTTCAATCAAGCCCTAATCCAAGCGCTACCTCACCCTAGAAGAGAGGATACAATGTCATTTGAGATCGTTAACGCGCGTCACGCGCGTTAACGCGCACAGTGAGAACGCACCGTCAACGTCGTGAACGCGTTAATCCGTTGATCATTTTGTTGCAAGTCTGGTCGCACCGCTCGCTCGACTATGGTTAATGGGGTGTTTACACGATCCAGCAAACGTCCAGCAAACTTCCAACAAATGTATTCACAATACACATGCTAATGCTGGACTTTTGCTGGATCGTGTAAACACCCCATTTAAGTTACATTAGTTTGAACACGGCCCGCTATTATGTGACAGCGTTCGTTCGTGGTCTGATAATTGCGTGCGACTGAAATTAGTTTAATCGTAGGCCGAAGAGCAGAGGGCGGCGGCGACATAGCTGGAGTGGCGTGTTGGATGTCGCCGAAACCTGGTCGACGGAGGCCAGGGCTGCGGTATGGCGCCACGGTAGCGTCTCGAAAAGTAGGTTTCACACAAGCGGTTCTATCCCTATGCCTGGTGGGTGCAACTTGCGCGCAGTGAAAAATAAAGTGGGTTTGTTAAGAATGTAATGTATGAAATATTGCTATCACCAAAAGCGCTGTTTTAGCTCAAAATGCACCGCAAACTGTTTGGCGGCCGGGCTTTGCCCGGACCCGCTTCGGGAGCTCATAGCACTCCCACAGATCTAACTGAACTAAAGGTGTGGGGCTGGTGAACTAAAGGTGGGTTCCTTTCCCGGGAAAGGAAGAGGGAGGACGGAACGCAAAGTAGAGGAGAAAAAGGTGGAAAATGAAAAAAAGATAGTGACGGAAAGTGGGATAAAGTTTAAAAAATAGGGAAAAGGAGTATGGAGAAAACATGGGCGGGAAAGGGGCGAAGAAGGGGAAGATAGAGGCACTTGCGCCCGATTTCGATTTTAGACGTTGGGTGTTTCACACTTTCCTTTTAGAGTGTCACGTGATGCGTGTTTGGTACCACTTATGCATGACGCTCGCTGCCTGCTGACATTGTAGGTGTAACCATAGGGGAGGCACTGGGGGCATGTGCCCCTTCCCCTAGCAGCATACTTGTTTACTCAAAATAGTGAAAAAAATGCTCAAAAACACTTTATTTTAAACCAGCGTTCCGAAAATTTACTGAGGAGTGGGCACAGCCTCTTCCACAGACCTCTTTCCCACGCCCTACTTTTAAGTGCCCCCTTACATCCAGATCCTGGCTACGCCACTGTAGGCGGGGGTACACAGTCTGTTGGCCGGGTTACGTCACTCATTTTCGATAAGTCGCATTTCCTAGACACTCTAGGGACCACAGGCGGAAACTCACATTGCGATACCGTTTCTGGTGCCATGGCGGCGCCGTGGTCGCAGATATGACCACGCCGAACGGACGGACATGCTTTATACGGGCGTGTGACGCATGCCTGACCAGCTTCTGGTAGAGCAAACAGACAGACAGACAGACTGGCGCGCCGAGTGGAAGGAATGATCAGTAGGCCTAGCATGCAGTTATCAGCGGTCACTTGACCAGTGCAGTTTAGCAGCGGCGCAGAACGGAATAGATCGAGACTCGCAGACGGCGTGCTTTTCTGCAGTGCATGGTTGCGCCGCTATCCGTGTAGCCTACTTAGAGAGAATTTGGTAGAAACTTGGAGAACTTACTTCACGGTTAGTTACATCTCGTCAGCAACAGCTGCCGTAGCCGTAGCGTGATCACTAGTTACTGCTGTCGTTGTTTTGGTTACCACAGAAAATAATCGACTGTCATTTTAAGACTTGTAGCGAATGGGAGCAAGTGTAGGCTGAAGTTAAATGACATTTTCTACAAGAAGTTACTGATGCTTGGTCAGACATGTTCCAGTTAGGCTATAATGCATGGCGTAAAATTAATCCCTTAGGAACAGGGGACATGTCTTCCATACTTCACGGCTGCAGACACACGCCGCACACCGATGACTTTGCTCTCCTCAAAAGTTGGAGGAACAATGACATGCAATTACTGAGAGCCGTCTTATTTTTGTCGGCGTCAAAAAGTCGTTTTCAAGGCAAAGTATGCAGTAAGGTCGTCCGCGACGCTCCCCAAATCTCGTCTATCTGCCTAGAGTGTGCCAGACCCCATTTCGTTGCCGCTGTTTGTCCGCCACGAAACTATGTGTTTGTTCCCTAACGTTGAGTATAATAAGTAAGTAAACATAAGTAAGTAAAACGTGAATTTATATAGCGCATAATGTTAAAAAATTAACCTTTATTGCGACGCCTCGTTTCTGCCAGTTTGAACATGTTACGAAGGTCGGTTTATCGAACCGCAGTGTATATATATATATATCTCAGCGTGTATACCGGGTACTCTGCGCGGTTTCAGCGACTGCGGGCAGCCGATGACGTCATAGCTGCACGTGGACATTGAACGTCAGTGCTGCTATAGTCACTCAGACTGAACAGACAGACACCCGAATTCAACAGTGCAAAGTCGCAGATAAATTAGCTGACCAACTGACATGTCATGATGTCACGCGTATGTTTGCCCTTAGTGTTTCGTCCATGCTTTACAGCAACGTCTGACTAATAAACTTCCGATAATTGTCTTTCCTCATAACGCGACATTTCGTCAAAAACTATAATTGAACCATGCAGTCGGAAATTCTGTAAATTCAGTCATGACGGCCGGTAGAGTGAAGTGTAGTTTCAATACAACGCAACGCAAGATGGACTCCGCTTTTGTGCTTGCGTTTGGGCCGCTTACGTCAGCTGCGTCAAAAAGTACGCAATGGCTTGCCTTGCATGTGCTGCGATGGATGCTATAGGCCTATAGCTGACATTACATTCGGTGCAGAATTGCGCACAGTCATTTCCCGGTAATACTGATGATATTATTAACCATATTAACCGTCATAACTATGCCTGTGTATGATCACGTCAGTATGATCAATGTCGTGCGGCAACATAAACAGCGAATATAGAGGTAGGGCCTACGGTATAAATCTGTGTAATTGCGAAAAGATTTAAGTTGCGTTTGCTTGCAATATTGTCTGCAGTGTGTGCAGGCGAGTGACGACATCAACTACTGACAAATTTTAAGAAGTTGGTATTATTTAGTTGATATTTCGGGCAAGGGGATTAAGCGACAATTAGCCAGAATTTTTAGCCGACCGTACTTGAGTAACGGTTGAGCATTGGCATGGTTTTCGTCCGTACGTTTGTCCGTCTGTCTGTAACGGATGTATTCTGGCTAACTGATAGGTCTTAGGGGAAAACTTTTTTCAGAAATAATAAACCATGTGTGTTCAACTCGGGCATGCAAAGTTTCAGCCATCTAATTCAAGGGGAACATTTTGAAATTGGGGGTTAAATGGAAGGGGTAGGAAATTTAATGGGAAACTGGTGGCCTTGTCTCGGAAACGGTGAGATACGGCCAAGGTTACCATTTTAATCACTAATATTAAGTGGCATACGCCATTACGCCATTTCAGATAAAATGAAAATCATTGACCTCGGATGACCTTGAAGGTCACTGACAACCAAACGGTCGGCTATCTTAGCGACAGCTGGACTTTTTGTTCTGTTATTATTTGATATGTTGATACACGCGCAATGGTGATTATAAATAATTATAGAACTGCGGTAGAGTGAAAATCCGTTTATGAGTTATTGAATATGCGGTTTAGGTAGCATTGTTACTGGTGATTGCAACTGCTATTAGGTTTAATACCACGGCCTATTATAGGCCTACCTCAAAATTGCAGAAAACGTGGAAAATGTTACGCTTTAATGCTAAGTCGTATTGCGTTAGCTGTCGATTGGCATTATTATCGATGGCTCTGTGATTGTTCAAGGTCATTCTGGGTTAGATACAAAAGTACGGATTGGATGTTAAATGCGAAGAAATGTTTAAGAAACTTTCTACTTCATAGAAAAACTCTGTTTATAACGAAACCCCTCCACGTTTGATTTCGAAAGCAGACGTGGGAGTTTCGTATAGTAGGAGCCTATACAGTTGGTGGCAAAGCGAGAACCTACGCTCGCCATATACGCATGTCTGTGTCTATTAACTTATTCGACTAACTACTAACTAGCAGTACGGTAGTGCAGAGTATATAGGAGCAGAGTCGACGTATTGTATAACGTGACTCATGGCACTGGCAGTTCTAGTTGGGCTACTCGGAAAGTTTATCTTATCAAGACTTCTTGCTGATCCGTGCAATGTCGACCTGTCCACTCCAGTGAAACGAGGTCATAATTATCTTCATTGCGTCTGGTTCAGTTCTTGGTTCTTCTGTGCAGCGAGTGTGCTCGTTAATATGCTCTGCTACAGTCATAGCCTAATGCTAACCGCGGTACGTGACATTTGGGCGACACCGTTTGGACGCTCACCGTTTGGGGGCCACCGTTTGGATGCCGCCGTTTGGGCGCCGGACGTTTGGGCACTCTGCTGCATTAGTGCCGTCTCCATATTTCTATCTCATGTTGTCATTGTTTTCCATATAAATTAATGTATGTTTATTGCTTCAGATAATAAATTCAACTGCGCTTATTAAGGCCTATACTAGGCTACTTACGTGTTTACTAATGTAGATGTTGTACGCTCTGTTTTATTTGTATGAAATCCTACATGTTAAGTAGCATTATTTGTCAAACTGTTTATTGTTTACCGCAGATAATATAGGCTTATACTACGTCAGCGTTCACTACTACGCCTATATACTGTGTGCACGCTGCAAAATCCCTATGACGGACTGATGGAATGGTGATAACAGTTAGTAGGCCTACGCTGTTCTATTTCGACAGGCCTACTACTTGTTAGGGACAAGCAGGCTGCTAATCAATGTTTGAATGAATGTTGACAGGTCTATTGTAGATGCGTGAAAAAAGCTGCGGAGACCAAGAACGGCGGCGCCCAAACGTCCTGCTCCGTGCTAACCAATACGTAGTAGCCTACTAATGCTGTTCAAGGAATGTAGAGGATTTTGTATTGTTCATCGTGAACTTATAATTTTGCAGAAGTTTAGGTATATTTATTACTGCATCAAAGACGTTCTCAATCATGCATCTATGCATCACGCCGGTTTTGGCCAGTGATATTATTCAGACCCTTAAGGTGCGTTCTCGCAGTGAGAACGCACCTTCACTGCGCGCGTTAACGCCCGTCACGCCGCGTAACGCGCGTCAACGCGTATTGCATATTCATGGCCAACCAATCACAGTGTCCTAGGCAAATTTACATTATCATAAATACATAGCTGCCAAGGTCCGGAAATCATGGATCCACTGGATTCTGATTCTTGATGTACGCCGTTTTTTATTTAAAATTACGTACAGTCCTATTAACATCAAGACTGGCTCACTGTCAAACATTTTGTATTTGCGCTTTCCCGCTCTTCAGCGTAACCTAATTTGAATACAGCCTAGTACGCGAGTAAGTGGAACTTTTGCATAATTCTGTGTTGACGCGCGGTAAGGCGCATGACGCGCGTTACGCGGCGTGACGCGCGTTAACGCGCGCAGTGAGAACGCACCTTTAAGAAGTATACAAAGCAACAGAAGAGTTCAGTTTGTTCTCTGTAAACAGGGTTTTTTCGTCAACTGAAAAATGCAAGTCATTGCAAGTGCCTTTTATAGCACAAATTTCTACGTTATCAACTTTTATTTGTCGACGTTTTCGTTAGCTCGTCCATATTTCTTTCCCGGATATTTCTTTGCCAATTACGGCAACACTTATTGATCAACAATTAACCTAATCTGTCAATCATCATAATGATAGTCGGTCGTGTTTGGCGCATCACGTTGTCATTATTGTCATTGTGTGCCAGATGGTTTATATGGCATTGCATATGAATCTGGTTGATCGACTATTAGTTCAGTTCTGGTGTTCACATTTCAGTCGCGTAGCACTCGCTGTTTGTCGTGCGGTTCTATTTTCTGGCGAAGATAGGATATGGGCTTTCACGCATAGTTAGTTCGTTGTAACTGCACTGACTATTGTTGTGTTCGTTGCTGATTTCAGCCCAAATTCCATTACGCCGACTTTGCGACGAAGTCCGGGACAAGTTCCCGACAAAGTCGCGGACACAAATCATGAAAGTCCGCGACACATATCACGTCGCCGACTTTCATGATCTGTGTCCGCGACAAGTCCGCGAATTTGTCGGGAACTTGTCCCGGACTTTGACGCGGACTTTGTCGCCGACTTTCCCCGTGCATTGTAACAGGCTAAATTCAACTAGAGCGACACAAACGGTTTGTCGCGGACTTGTCACGGACTTTGTCGCAAACATCTCGACATGTCGAGATGGTTTGTGTCCACGACTTTCCCCGCGGGGAAGTTTCGGTGAAAGTCGGCGTAATGGAATTTGGGCTTATGCCGGCTCTCGCGAATGTAACTATGTGCCGTCGTATCACATGGCGTGAACATTCATTACTGTATAGGTCTCTAGCAGTTTGTAATCTCAGTTTACTCTAAACAAGACACGACGTCAACTGCACTCGTTAGACACATCTCGCAGTGCGAAAACGTTGTCGCCGGTGATTTGAAGGATAATTGCGAAAGAACGAAACACCGGATGCTTGATACGTTCGTTTAGCAGCGGCGTCTATACGTGGGTCACGCTGGTACTCGTTGTAGGCTATATACCCACAGAAGGATGGCCAGGTTGAGTTAAAGTGGATGGCATGCCGAAATGGTTGGCCGGTCTAGACCCGACTGTCAAGCACCCACCCAGCAAGACGTAGAATAAATTGGTTGATCGAGCGCAACGCGATGATACTATAGGCCTACGACAAAACGCCACTTTCATTCCAGCCAGACAACGCCACTTCTTCCCGGTAGAGGAAACTGGACGATATTTTTATTTGGTGTGAAGTGTCTGAAATTCTGAATATTAGCTACCGGAGTCTTGAGAGCGAACACGTAAGTTATTTTGCTTTTAATTATTAGCCGACCGTACATAAGTAACGGTCGAGCTATTGGCATGGTTGTCGTCCGTCTGTCTCTAACGGGTGTAGGCCTATTGTGGCTAAGCTTTAGGTCATAGCGGAAAATTTTTTAGACCATTAATTAGCCATGTGTGTGAAAACTCGGGCGCACAAACTATCAACGGTCTGGTACAATGGGAACATTTTCAAATTCGGGGTTGAATGGACAGGGTTAGGTTAAATCGCCGATAGTCAACAGGCCTCTCACAGCTCTGTGACCGATGCGAGCCGTGCTCATCTCCGTTTCCAAGGCTCCGAGACGGCAGTGTGCCGCAGACGCCTCGCCTGCCGTATGGGACCACACAGTATTACCTGCCACCCGATACAGGTGAACCCGTCCCTGCGTTATAATTATATGGGAGGAAGGCCAGATCACCGCATATTACTGCCGTAACCTTCCTGGCGGCGAAGCCGGTGTCGTGGAAAATTTGTCGCACCTGGAAAATTCTTCCCACCTCCATATTCTCATGATGTAAC
>Ga0056128_1003870_pt1 | contig 18597 bp, 11 predicted proteins | sample WorMetLIZISLAND2_FD_71113 | JGI IMG/M metagenome (GOLD analysis project Ga0056128, IMG submission 71113) | Marine gutless worms symbiont microbial communities from Max Planck institute for Marine Microbiology, Germany - Olavius geniculatus... ... | reverse complement strand
TTTCTGGGGTGGCGGCGATCTTATAATGGGGATTCCGTGATTATCTTTCCCCCGGTGGATTTTTCATGAGGGAGACATTTTAATGTGACACCGGCTGTCCGCATTATCGCATGCTCGGTCGGTCGGTCGTATAAAAGCGCCGTCGCGCTGCTGCGGCTGCTGCTAGTGGCCAGCCTCTGCACCACGGCGCGCGTTAATTAATCAGCAACAGCAACAGCAACGGCGGGCGTCTGACGCAACTAGATCAGTCTGTCAGTCACAAGTACCTGGCAGATTCTCACGAGAATGCTGCTGCACGTGCGTGAAGGAAGCGCGGCGCCTGGTGTTGTGTACGTACCTTACCGTGCGATGTCAGCAGCCGTAACACGTGACGCTCGCCACTAACCGATCACCTGGTCGGTTGGTCTGCTTCTCCCCCCGCCCACTGAACATCCTGGCTCAGCGCGCGTCTCACTTCCATCTAGTTTCGACAGTTTTCATCGTCGCTAAAGTTTTAAAATCAACCTGAGCACGACGAGATACTTAAATCTAGATCCGTTAGAAATGACACAACAAAAAGTAAGCCCGTATTTTTTTGTCGCAGCTGCATTAAATGTTGACCCATTTTCAAAAGCGTTCCACTGATATTCTTTGCAGAAAATTTACAATAGGCCTAAGTGATCATCAAAAACTCCCATCGCACACCAAACCTATCGCTAGACTACTTCGTGAAATCTATTCGTTTTTAGAACAAATGAGCTATAAAGTTACCCTGAAAGTTCGAGTAAGGCCTAATAGGCTGTTCTAACGCTCGCGACGATTTCACCTTTATAGGATGAGGAGGTCGGCGTATTTCATGTTTACCAATGATAGAATTTTTAAAATCGGTTAACAATCATCAATCAATGCATGAAAGTTAGGGGATACTTTTTATGTAAACTTCCAAGTAATTCAGTAAAGTAAAATAAGTAAAAAAGAAACAAGTTACGAAAATATTTAACTAATACTTAAAGAATTCAACATAGAAAGAAGTGAAGCGCATATAAAATTAGAAGACCCGTCCTGCCAACAACGCTGACAAACGCAGCAAAGCGAGTTTTTCAACGAGCAGTGCCGAAATAAGCCATGTGGCATGCGGAAATTGCTATTTTCGAATTACTAATTTGCCATAATAAATTTAGTACTTCGTTTTAACGAATTATTGTTTGAAAAACAAAATAATAATTTTTTTAGCATGTCATACTAACAACAAGACAGAGCCTTAGAGGTAACGAATATTTTCAATATTTGCTGTGAATTGCTGTTTTTTTGTAAATGACTGGAAATTACTGATATGCGCATTTAACAACTACTACTGATTAGCCTAGATACGTACGGTAATTTTGGAGCATAACCGGGTGCGCTGTTATGCTGCAAATACACACCGTGTGCGGAAAAAAATTCTACGGTTTTTTCCACATATCTTTGACAAACATAAACCTATTTTTATTATTTTTGGCAAAAGTCGTCCTGAATATCCACTTTATTAAACTGTCAAGATACTTTCTCTTTATAGTGCCATGTCACTACGTAGAGCTGACGTAATTATGACGTCATCGAAAATACCGTTTTTATTGTATCCGTGGTAAAAAAGGCTAAGTGTTTTGGTTAATAACTTTAACAAATTTGACAGTATGTTTTTAGTAGGCAACATTGAAAAAGTAACATGCAACTGGCAGTTTACTGAAAGTCCACTTTGTTAGTATACTGATGCTACTTTATCGTATAAAATAAAACACTCTTCGTATTCTTACTTCACTCCACATCAAAATAAACAAAAATGCAGAAAAATAGTCTTTTGTGCCTGTAGCTGCCTTAGTTGTCAGCAACAGTGACAAAACTTGCTATTAACCAACTTTTAAGTCAACAACTTTTTTTACAAAATAATGTTTACTACAGCGACGCTAACGCATGCGGCAGAAATGACGCTGCTAGATCGCTGATAACGGCTGATGCACAACGACGTTCCGTAGGGCACGCGATGGCCACGCTTAACATGGCGAAAATCAAGATTAGGTCTTTAAAAATTTTAATAAAAAATAACTTATTTTTATGCCAACAATCTTTCAAGCTTTTTTGCTGCAATTTTCTTTAGGTAGTTTTCCTGTTTTCGTATTGCAAAGGATCATTTAGACGTTATCTTTTCGCGAAAATGGCATTTTCAATGACGTCACGATTACATCAGCTATACTCAGTAAAAAGTGAATTTCAAAAATAAGTTTCTACGTCTTTAGTAAAGCGCATCATTGTGATAATGTGTGTCTAAAATTATAAAAGCAGGTTTAAATTTGTTGAAGTTATTCAGGAAAAGTGTAAACGCTTTTTTCCGGACACGATGTAGTTTTCAAAGCAAATTAAACTAGCAAGTTAAGCAAGTTAAACTAGCATATATTACATCGACTGCTGTTTTGTTCACGATTTGACATCAATTACAAAAGTTATTCCACACGGCTGCATCACAAAGAACAAACTGTATAAAACATAAAATTAAGAGTAAAGAAACTCCTGAGACTGTAATCAGCTCTCAAATACTGCTCTATTAACAAAAAAACACGATAAGCAATAAGCAACGACAAATGAAAATGAACATAACAGCTGAGTATTAAATATCTACTTACGAATAATGAAAGGCAGTTAGCAGAAGTGCTTCAAGTGATACAATTATTACTCTCATAGCACAACTAGCAAACTGTTTCCTAGTTCAATGTCAAGAAATAGGCCTACTAGCAACGTTCACCAGTTGAACCACGTCAGCATGGCAGCCGTACAAGCAATAATGATCATTAACACAGTTGTGCCCAGTTTGTGCGTAGGCCCCTAATCACTGCAAACTAGAGGTGATCAGAGATCTCAAACGTCTGCCGAAAATAATGCTGCAACCTGAAGAATAATAAGTCAACTTATTAAGTTGATACAGCTGCTATCTCCCAATAGTAAAAATTCTTTAAATGCACCGTCAAAATCTAAGCACTTCCTCGTTGAGTCTTGCACAAATCCTTCACAAAACTCACGCATATTTTCCAGCAATTAGTAGATGATAATAACAACATAATATGAAATGGAAAACATAGAGGACGAAACAAAAGGCTCTTCACCGAAGCAGAGTTGATGTCAAGAACTGGGTCAATGGAGGGGACAGCCTACCACCATAGTTTTGGGTTGGTGGCGTGGCGTAGCGGTAAAGCGTTTCATCCGATCAACGAAGTTACTCTACGTCGAGCCGGGTTAGTATCTGGATGGGTGACTGCCTGTGGGCAGGTAAATCATCTCGGTATGTAACCAGCCGCCTAGGTCAACTCAGCCTTCCATCCCTCCGGGGTAAGTAAATCGAGTACCGGCCTATATGGCTGGGGTTAAGGCGGGGCGCGTTCACCTGTGTCGGGTGGCAGGTGACACTGTGTGATCCCATACGGCAGGTGACGCTCCGAAGGTCTGAGATGGGCTTCCTATATAAAGAGCTATATCACCACCTTTAACCTTTTTAATCTATCCTTAGTTAAAACTGTGGAAATTCTAAACCAAAATGTGTGCATTTTGTCAATTTCTGTGCAGTGTGAAATACAGACTACAGGCTGTTACTACAGACTGTAGATGATCTATCACTTATTTCTCACGCACAAAACCCAAGACTTGTAGGATTAGGAGAAACTGGAGTCTGACGGTGGAGTTGTTCGGTATAACATTAATCAGCTACTGGTTAGAGTCGTTAGATGGTGCCACGCATCACAACCTTGAAAAGCGACACTGACGACATGATTCATCAGACGAGCAAAGATGACGGCGCGACGTGTATGCAGCCGTCCGCCTAGTTGCCGAGGGTCGTAGGCGCACACACTGAATTAGACCTTTTAACAATGGTGTACGTACGCCAAATACACGCATTTTCTGGGCTTTTTTGACGCCCGACAACTTTGATGTTTTACCTTTTAATTGAAAACGGCGCTCCGTTTACACCTAACCCATGGAACGTTTACGCCAATTATAGTTTTTGTATAATGCTTTCTTGTATTCGAATTTATAGCCTATACCAGACAAACAGACGGACGGAACAGAACAGACGAACGGACAGGCCTGACCCGCAATGCGGCCAACTAGGAACAGGACGGCCGCATATCAAGCGCATTGATCACTTCTCTACTCTGTTGCTACAGCAGCTTCAGCACAGTACGACAAAGCAGTTGAATGAATACTAACGTAAAACGATAGTAATGTATTTACACATCACACCGAATTTATACGGAATTTTATACCACGCACAAGCACAAGTCTAAATGACACACTCAGCAAGCAAATTACGTCGAATTCTACTTAAGTAGCCTACAGCAGCACTCCCAAATCCCCTACCTAGATTTATAAAAAAAAGCTACAGGAAAAAACATGAAAAATAAGAAAAGAGAAAAAGGAATGCAAAGATGGGACATAAGTTACTCAAATAGCTAAAGAGGGATTTTCAGATACACAGCACCTGTTTACTACAGAAAAACTGCAAATTTTTAAGTATGATTATTTTATGGCAGTTCACTAAACACAGCAAAAACACACCTCGCAGTTGTAGATACCCTTATAGCTCACGTCAATGGCAACATAATTATCAGCACTAAGACGAAAAACATCCAATTTGCACATCAAAACGATACGATAATTTTGAACTTGAAGTTCAGACAATACTGCAAAGTTTCACAAAGCAAGCACGCCTAGTTCTAACATGAACCACCGTTACAACTCGGTCATTTGCGTAATACTGTCTAAAATATAATATATTCAGCTTTATTTCGCACAACAGACAAGCAAGAAGCGGAAACTAATAAATATAGGAGGCCTAAACACAGAACACGACTTATTAAATAACTTGATTATACAATTCTGGCAGACGTAATACTTCAGCCCAATTAAATGTTTAATAACGGTCTGTGTCTCCCGACGCTGTCATGTGTTAACAAAGTTGGGAGGGGGACAGGAAGTTGATTCTGTAACAGACAGCTGCACATCTCCAACAGAAACGTTTATGGTCATCAAAATTTTAACTCTGCTCCTGAATTTCCATAAAATGTGGATTTTAGGCCACCACATTTAAATTTCTAAAGCAAATTTTCTGACAAACAGAAAATTTTCCATCAAGCTAGAATTGGGGGGGGCTTTGGCGTATTGCCACGCCGCCATGATTATTCGTCGGTGGAGCTTGCGTCGGTGGAGCTTGTGCAGGGTCCATTGCCGACACTCAGTCCCAGCATAAGCAAAGCCGTTCTACTTCTAAACAGCAGGAACAGCGGCAGTAGGAAAAAAATACAGTTGGCTCAATGACATCAGAATGAGCATACACTTTACACAAGTTATGCTGAATAAACTGCTGACGTGGTTAGCACGTTATGTCCTGTCTGACCAACGTAGTTGTCCTACGCCAGGCCCGGTTAGTACATGGATGGGTGAATACTGTCAGCAGCAATATGTGGCCCCGAAGAACTCTGTAGTTTCTAGCAGCAAAAAGTTTATGCAAATATTCGCAGAAGTTCCCTGGAGAGTGGGCGTCAAGCAACAAGTAGAGTGGCCATAAAACTGTGCAGTTCATTCGCGATTAGAGGACGCTGTTGACGTAGAGGGAGATGGCTAACATCTCAAGGTCGAAATCTTCTCCACTAATGTATATCCTCCTGTAGACCATTGGTCGATGGTAGCGTTGAGCAGCTTTTGTCCGAAGACGAGTGAATAACAAACCCATTGCGACAAGTTGATGGCACCTGACTAGCGCAAACTGTAACAAGGTCTTTATCTGACGCTTGGTGAGTTACCGGTGAAAACTGTGAAACGTTTGAAGTATTTTGCTGTTCGACGCTCGACGCCAGTCTTCTGTAGTCTTCCCGAGCACTGCGCGTCAAGTTTATCAGCTTGTCGAACAATTCCTGCACACAACGTTCACACAAAGATCGTCATGTATATATGTAACAGCCTATAACAAATCCATCTTAAAAACTGAAGTTTCCAAAATCGCCATTTAGGCGAATATTGTCACCAGATCTTTCAGTGAGGTCATTTAATGAAGACAACTCTCTTGGTGGCGTAACGGTTAGGATGCTAGACTTAATGATCAAAATGTCGTAAGATCGACTCCCGGTCAAGTCGCTATCAAGTAGTTACCTCCGCCAAAGAGGTTACGTTTTTGCCAGACTTTGTCTGTCTGTGTGTGAGCAAGATAACTCGAAAAGTTGTGGACGGATCTTTCTGAAATTTTCTGTCAATGTTGGGAATGGCAAAAAATATCAGTGATTCAATTTTAAAGGTTATCCGGATAGAATCCTGGATTCTGGATCACTTTAAAATTTTCGTTAACACTGCTTTCAATGGGGCATAAGGGAAACCGCTGCCAAACCGAATATGGTGCTGCCACCTGGCGAACAACATGGCGTTGGCGGAGGTCTGACTGCTTTTTAGTTACTACTCGGATGGGTGACTGCGGGCAGGCAAACCAGCTCGGTATATAACCAACTACCAAGGTCAGTTCAACTTCAGTCTTCCATCCCTTCAGGGTATGGGTAAATCAAGTACCGGTCTGCTTGGGTTGGATTAAAACAGGGCGTGTTCGTCTGTGTTGGGTGGCAGGTAACACTGTTTGATCCTATGTGGCAGGTGACGCTCCATAACTCTACGGCGGTTTTTTCACAAATAGCCATACACCACCTTTAACCTTTGTGTAATATTACAAGAACTGCAGAGCAGCACCGTGACAGTAAAAAAACAAGAAGCCCAGCTGTCGCTAGAATAGCCGACCGTACTGGTTGTCAGTGACCTTCAAGTTCATCCAAGGTCGATGAGCTTCATTTCATCTGAAAGGGCTTATGCCACTTCCTATTAGTGATTAATATTAACCTTGACCGTATCTCTCACCGTGTCCGAGATATGGCCAGTTTTCCGTTGAAAATGCACATTTTTCCTACCCCCCGTCCATTCAACCCCGAATTTAAAAATGTTTCCCTTGTACTAAATCGCTGAAATTTTGCATGCCCAAGTTTAAGACACATGGCAAGTTATTCGTGTAAAAAGTTTCCCACTAAGACCTAACGCTTAGTCACAATATACATCCGCTACGGACGGACAGACGACAAACTTGCTATACGCTCGACCGTTACTTAAGTACGGTCGGCCAAAAATTGACTAGAATTAATCATAAGAAGAAGGGAGTTAGCTTGTAAGCAAGGCCTAACTTTAAAATATACACACCTTCCTCGTGTTCATAATATGTAGGCCTACTCGAAATACCTCAGTAAGCTTAGAGGGCAGCACTAGCGAAACAGTACCTCCAATCCAGCGTTGCTGAGTATGCCAATGACACTGATAGGTACAGGCTTGGCACAGACTCGACCCAAAGCCTTGCGATCCAGAGCAAACACACACGGAACATTCTGCTTGACACATTCGCTGGTGAACGATTGAAGTACCGCGTCGAACTTGTCTACAGCTACAACGCCGCAATCACCACATTACAAACTTACAACTAACATAGCAAACTATGGAAAATTAGTTGAAAACGAGAGTCTTGAGTTTTGTCTTGAATTATTGCTAGCATTTTAATGACGTCACTTCTGCCGGAACGGCAGACTGTTCCAAGTTCTTGCTGCAGCAGCTGTTCCCGACGGCTGGACCTATAATAAATTTTATGATTCGTACCCACCCCAGACAATCGTTTAACATACACTTATCATGCAATGAAAACCTTCTATTCATTCACACTGATCCACAAAGAGACGAGGAATCTGTGAACGACACGCTAAGCGCGTGTGTGGGGGATCTCTTTCTCTCTCTCTTTGAGTCTCCTTCTCTGATCAGCAGCCTGGCCACCCACATCGCACCATCAATCAATCTCAGCTATAGCAAGCATCAATAGCAGACCAATTGTGGGCCTAGCGACGTAAGCAGGTGCGTCAACCAGTTAGGCTAATCGATAATACCAATGCCACCTGCCCGCGCTGACACACTAAAACACTGTCGCGTGTACACAGATCGATCAACCCACAGCTATTAGCAGCGTTGTGGCCACTTCTGAGAAGTAGACCATGAAACCTCATTATGAAAACGTTGGTGAGCCTTTGCCCCTCGCGGCATGAGTCAAAGTGGAAATTGCGTTGCCGCTTCGAGAAACAAAAATTTGTTGGAAAAGGGCCGCTAAACTGCAACGGTTGCTAAAATCCTGCAAAACGACGCGCTTGGCGCCAGGAACAATACAAAATGATGACTCCTATGGGCAAACTGTCTACAATCTAATCTAATCTAATCTAAAGACATTTGTATAGCGCATCAACGCAAGTCTCTAATGCGCTACAGACCGGGATCTGTTTGGTCCAGTCTCGTATAGAGTACAAAACTACGTTTAACATTCTGCTGTATACATATTAACTAATAGCGTACTTTTTATCATGTAACAGGTATTTCAAATACGAAGAAAAACACAGCAGTCAGCAAATCATAAATAGGCCTAGTTTTTAAATCATACTCGCAGTTATGGCTTTCTACTGTGAGTGTGTAAGTATTTAATTTGTCTCATTTAAAATATATTTATTCATTACACAACAATACAAATTTTAGTTTACAGAAACAGTAAATAAGAAGTTTTAAAAACCAATAGCTGCAAATTTCATTTTTGTGAAATAAGCAAAACAAAAAAACCAGCTGTGCTAAGATAGTCGACCGTACTGGTTGTAAATGAGCATCAAAGTCTTCCAAGGTCGATGCTTTTCATTTCATTTGAAAGGGCGTATGCGATCAATAGCAACCTTGGCCTTATCTCTCACCGTTTATGAGATAGGCCTATGGCCACTTACAGCTTGAAACTTTCGATTGAAAATTGCGGCCAAACCGTTATGACCCTTCAAGGTCATCCAAAGTCATCGATTTTAATGTTATTTAAAAGCTAATATGCAACTTCCTATTAGTGATCCAAAGCAAACTAAGCCCTATCTCGCACCGTTTAGCCACAATACATCCGTGACAGGCAAACAAACGACAACCGTGCCAATAGCTCGACCGTTACTTAAGTAGGCCTAAGGTCGGCTGAAAATGCAACAATCAATGCCAGCTGAGCTGGCTCATGCCAACTGACTTAAATCTACTCTGTACGAGTGTGCTTTCCTGCAGTGAGTGACACGTGATTTTCCCCGCACTTCTAATTCGTCACTGCTACAGCAAATGACATAACGTGTGTTTAAACCGAATGATTAGTACGTAAATAAATACAAGTAATGATTCGTTTTTGCTGACCTCTGGCGTTGGCATTGGGTGAGATGATGACGGCGAGCAACGACTTACTGCGCAGACATCGAGTCACTTCACGAATTCCAAATACAATCTGACGCGCCTGAATCACACAAATAACACACATAACCTTCTTGAGATTTGTCTTACTGTAAACGCTGACTATGCCTACACATTGGACTACACACTAGTTGACATGGTAAGCCATGGAACTGGCGAGTGAACAGTTGCTTACCCACATTTCAACACAAAAAATTGCCAACTCAATTCAACAGAAATTACTCCTTGCCCCCCGTCCGCATTTCCCAAATTCAGTTAAAGTGTCCGAAAGCACTGTAAGCTCCCCCAGTGGTGTTCTGGCAAAGCCCTAACAGAGGCACATCCTAGTAAATAAGAGTCGTTGCATGGCAGCTGGGTGACCGAGAGTCGAACCCGTGACCTGTTCATCGCGAAGCTGACGCCCTAACCATTTGACTAATACCCTGTTTACGCGATGAAGCAAACATGAAGCAAACTTAGAGCACACGTCATGCACGTGTATTTTGAATAAGTTTGCTTCATTTTTGCTTCATGTTTGCTTCATCGTGTAAACGGGGTATAACTGACGTACCGCTGGGCGATGAAGATGTGAGTTGATATGATTGAGATGAGATGAAGCTGAGTGCCGTTGGGCTGTTAGTGACTGCAGCAGCTGCGTGCAGCATCTGTCTATGTCACACGTCAGCAGCTGATCACAGTATCTACAAACACATACGCACAGACACATCTAAACGTTTCTCATTAGCCCGCTCGTACGTAGTAACGGCGGGCCTTATGTTTTCACTCTGTTTTTTTCTACTTGTTATTTTTTTATTTTCTAGCTTTCCGAAACCGGACAGTGGAACAAGACCAAAATTGGAGAGAGAAAGACGACGACCCTTACCTGGAAGAAACTAAGGCCAAATTTCAGCAAGATCCGTTCAGGGATTTTTAGAGAGGGGCACTTTAACACATCTGTAATTGACAACTTAACGAGTAAGCAGCCACCCCCAATCGGACTTACGGCGCTGGACGGTTTCACTTCGGGCCCTGTCCAAATTTCTAGTTTTCTGTTCCTCATCTGTTTTAGACTTAATAGGCCAACTGAACAGCTCAGAACATCAGTGGATTTAATATTACGAATTTGTTGGAAAAAAACATTCAATCATAAGCTACACAGCTTATATATTGACAACCAGCACCAGCACGTTATTATGCGGCCGTCCCCAAAAAGCCGCTCTACAAGCCGCCACCGTCCGGCTGCGCCCATCCATTTACCAGTCCTGTCCAACTGTTCCATACGGGCTCCTAACTTGATAACAAAAAATTCTACAAAAACTAAATCGCTGTGAACGCTCCAGGAAGTACAGTAGGAGTGACTGATGTGCCAGTTTTGGGTCAATAAGGTCAAAGATCAAGCGGATGGCATATAATATGTGGGCATTGGGCCCACACATTTTCCCACTTTGTTCATATGTGCATGCAATGCATTAAAAACAAGACACTGTTAATACGAACACGGAGTCTGTCCAATGCATTTCGACAGCTTACGGTATATGTCCGTATGAATATAATCAGTGGTAGAAAAAAATTAAACAGTTTAATTTCATATTGTACAGCAGCAATGATCCCATCATCCTTCTCTATTATTTTAACTAAACAATGAACATTTTCAGTCACAAGACTATTCGATTCGTCACCAGGGCTTTACTATAAATGGTCCATCGTCACCATGCGTCTGTCTTGCACTGTTGTGAAGACATGGCGCCTCAAAAATAATGGAGTCACGACCTTGACCTTTCGGGGTCACGTGACGTCATTAGTCACGTGACCATTCGACTCCTGGGGGTCGACTTCCTATGGGTGGTCCATGGTGGCACAGTTATGGAGATATGGCGCCTCAAATATTGGACGCACGGACGTGGACACAAAAAGAAAGAAGAAAGAAAGGAAAGAGAAAAAGAAAGGGGGAGAGGAAAGAAAGGAAAAGGAAAAGTGGAAGGGAAAAGGTAAGGAAAAGGAGAAGAGGAAGGGGAAGAAAATAGGGAAAAGGGGAAAAGGGAAAGGGGAAAGAAAAGGAAAAGGAGTAAGGAAAGAAAATAGGGAAGGAGAAGGGAAAGTGAAAGGAAAAGTGGAAAGGAGAAAGGGAAGGGAAAGGGAAAAGGAAGGGAAAGTGGAAGAAGAAGAGAAAGGAGAAGGGGAAGAAAAAGGGAAAGGAGAAAGGAAAGTGAAAAGGGGAAAGGGAAGAGAAGGGAAAGGTGGAAGGAAGAGAGCTTAAGAAAAGTTGGACGCACGAACGCACAGACACTCAGGTGATTTTATACTCTGTCCAATGCCATGCATTGCATTGGCAGGCAATGGAAAATATTTCATGAATTAAACCTAGAAAGCAAGATACAATTTTATAGCACAGTTACAAACGAGTTACAAGTTATAAAATTGATTTATCGAAGATTTCTGCACAGCATAGTTTGTACTTACTGTTTAAAGTGTCGTCCATGTATTACAGATGTTATTTTCTTATCATCAGTGACGTCGTCAGCGACGTCAGCCGCTTCTGGTACATGCGCTGCTACAATTACAATACAGCCTTGAGGTCAAAAAAGTACAATTTTCCAACAGCCAGCTGGAAATTTTTGGCAGAGAACATTGTGGGTGCTCAAAATTTGAATTTTGCTCCAAAATTTCCCCACAATGGGTGACTTTCAGCCCAATATGAAAAAAAATTTTGGACAAAAAAAAACTTCCAGCAAAAAGCAGTTAAAGAGAGGCAGTTGCCCCCTTCCCCTCAAGACACCATCAATGCACACAAAGCATCTAAGTCATTACTGTCTGAAAAACAAAGAATACGTCAGATGTTAAGAACTGGCAAAACTACCGCAAACTGAAGATTTAGATGCAACTTGATGACTGCCAGTAACGTCAGTGGGAACTCCAGTGACGTCAGCAGAACTACTTTCTGTCACTACAGACTGCAATACACACACACACATGCAGCACATTCCAAAAAAATCTGTATTACAACAATAACGCAAACAGTTTTAGCAGACAAACAGTAAAATCTAGGCCTACCATAACAACGTACGATGGCAACCACGGCTTGTAGATTTAATAGTTAAGGCAGTTTCTTTCACAGCTGGTAATCATGAAAAAATTCTCAATAGCTAAGTTATGATGTTTTCCTATCGAAGATTGAATGACTAAAGTTTTATTATTTGTTAAAAGATGTCAACGATTAATGTTGTGATTAATTGTTAATTTCAGCAGCTATAGCTTTTCTATTAATACAATAGGCTACGATGAATAGGGCCCACAGTTCTCCACGGAAAATTTTGCCAAATTCCGCCGGCCAGTTTGCAAAATTCCGCGGCTTACAGCGACAAAATCGTCCAAATTCCGCGGCTCACTGCGGCCTTCCGTTTGTCAGTAAACTGAGCTTTATTCTGTTCACACGTTATGCTCGGTTATGGTAGCAATATACAAAGAAAATTATCAATCTTTTTTGAAGTGCAATCTGTCAAATTGCGTCGTGTTTGCTTCATGCGATTTTGCCACATTGCGACAGCTATTTTAAGGCCCACCGTTTTAAGCAGTTAATTTTGATTTTTTCCGTCACATTCTATGATAAAATTATGTCATCAAGCCAACAATCGTACTAATCGCCAGTCATTTTTTAACTTTTGCCAGTTTCCGAGAAATTTTGCGGAAATATCAAAATTTCACGAAGAAAACAAATTCCACGGCTCGGCTCAAAATTCCGCGACCAGCGGAAAACTGTGGGCGCTAATGCTGACCAATTTTTAGCAGTGGCGAGTGACACAACTGCCACGAATGACAGAATTTAACTTGATTTATCGACGATTTGTAGCACAGATTGTACTTACTCTTCAAAGTGTCGTCCGTGTATCACGGATGTTACTCTACCAGAAACCAGCTAGGCTACATGTAAAACAACGGGTGGTCGAACCTGTTGGCACTCAGTGTCTGTTGAGTGCTGAGTTAGACGTTGCTGCTGTAATATCTGTCTGTCTGTGTTGATCTGAGACAGTTCCATGTCAGCCGCTCGACTCAGACGAGCGACACGACGACGATGACGTCTCCGAACTCTTGGAGGACGACCGACGTTCATGTTACGTGCTAACAACCCATGAACAAACAAGTTACAATGGTTTAATGGTATAGCTCTTCATACGACAGATATCTCAAAGCTATGGAGCGTCACCTGCCATACAGGATCACACAGTGTTACCTACCACCCGACACAGGTAAACGTCAGCCAGACAGGCCAGTCCTCAACTTACCTACGCCAGAGAAACAGAGGGCTGAGTTGACGTTGTTGGTTATATACAGAAATGGTTTACTTGTTCGCTGACAGTCACCCATCCAAGTACTTACCATATACACACACTAAGTTGAGTAACAGACAAAAATGCGGCACTGCCTATGATAGTGTATCTAACATGTATGTCAAATGTTTCACTTTCAACAGCAATCAGACATAAACAAAACACGAAAAATAAAAAAAATAGTGAAATTGTTGACACTGCAGCCATGATATGGTATAAATATCAAAAACAAGAGTTCAAAGGTTGAAAATCCTACAAATGAATGAAACCTGTATAAAAACATGAACACTGCTTGGGCACCGCTGTTTTTAAGTTTACTACAAAAAATTCTGTTTTATGTAAAGTCCGGATCTAAGTTCTATAAGCAAAACACAAAGCACATCTAGCAGCCTTCGTGTAGGACCAGAGTGCCAGCTCTACTTACAGCACTTTGACACACCCCAAAGCTGGATCATGTGACGGACAGAAAAAAAAATAAAATGAAAGAAGAGATGCAAAAAATGAATGCAGAAAGGAAATAGAAATACATCCTACCTTCCTCCCCACATATGAAATTTTGGATCCTCATAGAGGAACAAGCATTATTCAAATTAATCACCATCTTTGACTTCTATAAATGCAACATCTTTGTTTGCAAGAACAAACCTGGTGTATTTTGCTGAGAGTCCAAAGTAGTGACCCGTGACAGTGCAAAGCCAGCTGATACCTACAACAACAGCAGCAGCAGCAACGTAAACAACTGACCAAAGTAATTTGATATAAGCGGAATCACTGATCAATGCTGCCACCTGGTAAACCATGAATCATTTTTTTGTAAACTAAAAGCAATTGCATGTTTTAACTAGGGGGACCCATTAAACCGCCAAGTGTGCCTGTCAAATAGCAACGGAATCTAAATCTGTTGAACAGTTTAAACAAAATGCATGAATGTGACAGACAACAGACATACAGACCATGCCATAGATAAATGTGTAGGAATACCAGCAGGTGAAATCGCTTGCACTACAAAAGCGATAAACAGTAATACTTAACACAGCATTTTTCTAATGACACGTTAGACAATTCAGTACTTTTAAATAATTGAACATGAACACACGGTGTTCAAAAACATACAATACCATTTAAATTATGACCGTTACTGCGGCTATTTACTGCAAGTATACTCAGTTGCATACTTTGTAAACAGCTGGTGATTACTACTATTGCTACTACTTACAGTACTACTGCTATACTTATTCCATGCTGGCACTTCTAAACTACTGCCTTGCTGTCTACGGTGGGTTAACGTGCCAATAAAGTATGGCTCACTGTTAACCAGCGTGGAGCAAGTGTCAGTTAAACTGGAGTGCATCAGTTCACTTAACACTCACTTATGCCACTCCAGAGAGTGGTTAGACATAAACCCATGCTTACTGCAGGTGCACTGGCTGGTTGAGTAGTTAGCTGTAGATAGCCGGTGGTGACTGGTGGTGTGTTCGCAGTGACGTTTACAATCTGCATGACGTCACTATGACGTTGTGTTGACGTTGCTATGTGCCTCGTGTCCACCACTTCACGCCTTGACGTGCTAGATGTCGCACACGTGGCACTAGTTGACAGTGGCCAATGCGATGCTAGCAGTGTTCTGTCAGCCTGTGACCCTGATGTTAACGTACAGTCATCTAGGTGGACTGGAGAAGGTCGAGCAGCACAAAGGCAGGTTGTATGACGTCCACTGCCACTGATACCATATCCGCTGTCAGAGTCCACGTCATCAGACAAGTCTGACGAACACTCACTCTCCGAGTCTACCGACACCCAGCCTCGGAACAGACTGCTCGCAAGATCCAGCAGGGACTGCGTTCTCACTTCATCCGGAAAATCTGCATCAAACCAAGCAATGATGTCACCAGTCGACGTGGCAACACGCCATGCGGCCGTCCGGCTGGTTGTGCATACAATACTCACTGCACTGTGCCCCGTGTGCAGTGGACCAAGCCGCTAGCATCCACTCATATTCAGAAAATTGGTCAACATTTTCCTAAAGGCTTCTTAGACTTGACCTCACTTTAGAAGTAAGCACTAGCTGCACAATGCTGACTAACAATATCACAGCCAACATTCCTCAGTTCACATTTGATGAGTAACAGGTGGCTTGGTCGTCCAAAGGTTGGGGGTTGGATTTACGATCAAGCAGTTGTGAGTCGCTACATCAAGTGGTTACTACTTGAATGGGTGACGTGGACAACAAAGTACCATAAACCAGCTTGGTATAAAATTATCCAACCACGTCAACTCAACCTTCCAATCCCTCTGGGGTAGTAGGTCGATCACCAGTCTGTATGGATGAAGTTAAGACAGAGCAAGTTACCTATGTTTGGTGGCAGATATCAATGTGTGATCCCATATGACAGGTAACGCTCAGTAGCTCTAAGCGTTGTTTCCGTAAAAAGTTATACAATTTTTAAAAAACTTTTTAGCTGCTTTTTGCTGAAAAAACAGCTGACACCCAGACGAGCAGGAAATACATCATTCACACAGTACATGCTTAGAGCAACTGAGATAAAATGAAAGCCAATAGGCCTAATTACCGGTTTGTACTTGACAGTCTTTGCAGATGATCGTCATTGATGCAACACTACGTCTGTGACGTTCTGCTTCGTGCTGGACTCCAACCTCCGACTTCCTCTGTCAATCAACCAACCAATCAATTAATCATAATTATTGTCAAAGGAGCAAAGCTACTTTAAGGTTAAACCACCTGACAGTCTAATGAATGAAGCAGTTCAACAGTCTGCCAGATATCGGTTAAAACAACGACGTTTAAATATGACTTTCTAAAAAGCCAGGTATAAGATGTTGACAGAAGGTCAAAAGTGACTGAGATGTCGTTATCTCCTGTTTCAAAAATCCTGCATGCAGCCATGTCAATGAATCATATGATACAAAAGAGAACAAAGAAAGAACAGGTGGGAGTGTGAAGTTGTTACCCGGTCTTTGTGACGTTCAGTGTTCTTTCTGTGCACGGAAGTCTTGCAGTGAGTGTGCATGCACGTGTCACTGTAATCTTGTGGCGGTGGCCACGGCCTCATGTTGTTGGGTGGTACGCTAGGTAGCGCTACTGGTGTACTGTAGCAGTTGTATGATGGCGCATAATGCTGCTGCGGAGGCTGGCGATGCATCATTACAGCATCATCATCACCGAGGCTTGCAGTCTTCCACATGACATCACATGCTGCTGATGCTGACGCTGATGCTGGTGGTTGTAGCACTGGTGCTGGAGAGTGATGCACAGCTGTTTCCTCGATGTAATTACAACTGCCAATGGCGTCACCTACCAAGTCAACACTCAATGGTGGTGCAGATGTTACACTATTTTACAGTAACTTATAAGCCAATACAGTATAATAACTAAATACTTTTTACGCATGACAGCAGAATGCTTTGCGCATCTTAGTTATGGTCTGGGCGTCCGTCTGTCCGTCTGTCTGTCACACTGCTGTATTGCATCAAAACAGTGCAAGTATAGGATCATGAAATCTTCACTGTGGGCTGCCGCCGAAACTTCAGTTTTTTTGTGATGAAATTTCATGCTGCTGGGTCATGGGGTTCCACTCGAACGTGGGCGTCAAAGTGGGGTACCCCCTTAAAAAGACGTCATTTGCCAATATTGGCTTTTCTAGTGTAAAACAGTGGCAAATAGGCACAGACGTGTTGCTTATCATAACAAACACTGGTCAGGGGCATTTTAGTTTTATCAACATCGATGACCTCAAACGACCTTGAGCCCCAAAAGAGGGGTTTGGCAATTTTTTGCAATTTTTGGCTGCAACGCACATTTCAAGAGTGAATTGTGACAAAATGGCTAAAGATGGACAAAGACAACCCGTGTGTGAAATTTTTAGCACCAAATGTAAATTTCAGTAGTCCCAACCAAGGTTCAAGGAGGCCTGCAGATGCGAGCATCACAGAGGCGAATACTTCTCTATAAAGTGGTTATTTTACCGATATTGTCTTGTCTAATGTGAAAACAGGTGCAGATAGGTATAGACATACTGCTTATCATAACAAGCACTAGTAACTAGTTTTTTTAGTGGTATTGACATCGATGACTTTGAATGACCTTGACCATTTAAAATAGGGTGTTTTGGTGCTTTTTTGTAATTTTTGGCTGTAGTGCACACTTCAAGGGTGAATTGCAATGAAATGACTGCCTATAGACCAAGACAACATGCAAACTGGAAATGCTAAAGTTGTTGCATGTCTCATGAGCTTTGCTCAAATTTCTTGTGACATGTTGTAATGTCACTTGTCAGTTCTGCAGTATTGCAACTAATGGACTATTTTGTATTTAATTTAGCAACCAGTATTAGTTAATATTAGTTAACATTTTTACATCTGCAACATGCATCAAATAATGTGAAGATTGATAATATGACACTGGTTTAGGTCCACAATGCAATGCAGCACCGACAAATTAGAAAAAAATGCTGACTTTACCCAGACCCTCCTTGCTCAACTAAGTCAGCAGACCTAACTTAATGCCAATAGTTATGGAGTTTTTGGTCCGGGAAAACACGAAAACAGCATATTCTGTCAAAAATTACATAAAAGCAATGATATTAAAAATATAAATGCTGTTTGGCTGCTGCAGATGTGTACAGGCAAACCTAATACATACAGGGTGTTCCAAAAAAATGGATACCCAATTTTATTTTTGGGATAACTTCAGTAATTCAGCACCGATTTTAACCATTCTTTCACTGTTACAAGCAGAAATCTATGGCGTGTAAACGTGAAGTTTTTCCACCCACCGCACCTTTATTGTGTGACCACATTACCTAGCAAAACAAACACTGTCAAAGCTACAGTGGTATCGGAGAACAGGCAACACATAAAGATATCAATTTTGTAGCATAAAATAGTTAAGCTTACTTACTTATTCGCAGTAGTGCCTTGTGACGTCATTGTTACGTCATATTGTGTTTATTTACTT
>Ga0056128_1003869_pt1 | contig 18598 bp, 9 predicted proteins | sample WorMetLIZISLAND2_FD_71113 | JGI IMG/M metagenome (GOLD analysis project Ga0056128, IMG submission 71113) | Marine gutless worms symbiont microbial communities from Max Planck institute for Marine Microbiology, Germany - Olavius geniculatus... ... | reverse complement strand
GTCGAACAGCTTGATACTGCTGGTCATGTCATGTCAAATACAATTACAAAACAAATAAACAAAAATTATTCAATGCTAATGTATTTTTCTTTACCTCATCATCAGCAGTTTTGGTCTCCCTGTTGCTCACAGCCTGCTCAAGCTCTTCACGCAGTCTCCGCAGTTCTTCCTCCAAGTCTGAAACTCGAGTTTTCAGTTTGTCTCGCAAGATGTCCAGTGAAAGATTCCCCTCGCGTAAAATTTCATTCTCACTGACAACGTGCAACAGCAAAGAACAGTGGAACTGAATAGAGTCTGGATAAAATGACACCCTTTTTGTTTTTGCGATATTTTTAGCAAAAGTCACCCGACTTTGCTAATTCTTGGCAGAAACACACATCAAGAAATTTTGAACATCGCATCTAATTTTGCATCTTCTTGACTTTTGCACTGAAACACAGTGTATAATTGACGTACATAAATAATGAAAAAAGAGACCAAGAAATAAAACAATAAAATATCTCAGCATAAAGAAAAAATGGCTTATCAAATATGTCACTTAAATAGCACTGAAGATCTCAGATGTGTCTACTATGGTCCAACACAGCAGCAACAGATTTCAAATCAATTTCAAAAATTCACTAACAGCAATGTTGTAAGTTAAAAAGTTTGGGTGTAGGAAGTTACAATTATCTGATTTCTAACAGATAGCTGCAAACCTCTGACACAGAGATGGGTGTACAAATTTTACTTTGCCCCCAAAATCCCTCAAAATGGGGAACTAACTCCAGTCCCAAATTTTGTACTGGTGGACGTCCAGCATCCACTGTTGTATTTTGGGAAAAATGTGCTTTACAAAAACATTTTGCCACAGGCTAAAATTTTGGGGACACTTGCTACATGATGCAACAGTTCTTAAAGGTCCAAGGCCACGGTCAAACTCTCACAAAATTTATGTAGCTTTTAATTAGATATTTCACCTTGCATATATAGTATGTTGATTTAAGCTTTATAAATAGATAAAATTAATGCCTGATTGTGACGAAAATATAGCCTTACGTTACGTTATGCCAAAAAATTCAAGAGACAAGCACAACCAGTGTGTCACCAGTTGTGCAGCCTAGCCAAAATGGCATTGCGTTTTTTAGATCATGTCTGTAAATCAACGAATTTAAATATAAGTTTCTCCGGCACTGATATTACCGTCAAAATTATCAGACAATTATGCAATTTTTGGAAAACAGGTAAAATATATATGTTAATTTTGACGTCTATGGACTTTTAAACATCAAAGCCAGAGAACAACAATTATTATCTACCTGGTCACCTCATCCAACTTTGCAATCAGATCATCTTTCACGACATTCAGCGCATTTCTGTAAAAAACACAATATTTTTGCAAGATTCATATCAATGCATTTGATAATTGATAGTCTACTACTGTTACTACAAAAATGACATTTTGCTTCTGTTTAATAGTTGCATTTTCGCCAGCCTCCCAAAATGCACATTAACCGACACCTTCAACAAATTAACTTTCACCAATAACAATAATCTACTCAAAGGAAGATTTCCTATCATAACATCCTAATATTCAGTACTCTGACAATAAAGCTTACAGTTTTGGGCACAAAATCAAAATCATTAGACATATTTGTGGCAAATACACAGCAACGGCTAAAATCAACATGTCTTTTCAAAATCAGCAAGTATTTGCCCTTATGCATAAAAAATTAGCGCTGGAAAATACTGGAATAAAGCAAACACTTAACAAATCTTACAATCAATCAACATGACCATGTTTAACACGGGTACAAAAAAGACGACGTACTTGGTGGCCAGTAGTTCGTTGTTTTCTTGAATCAAATTTTCAACTTCTCGACTCACTCCTGCAAAACAACAAAATGCAGTAAAACTATTGATAATAAAAATAACAAACATGAATTCATAACAACTCATGGATCACATTCTTGACTTCTTGGCCATTTTACAGATGTATGTCCATATTATGGTTTCAAGTTTGCACACGGCCATTCCAGAGATATAACAAATGATGAACTGAAGATATAATTAACAAAACGCAAATTATGTACCAATTATGCATTTATTAGCCACATGCTGTATATAAAAACACTAAGATTTATATTTTCCACTTAACATCAATCATAAAATATTTGCTCATATTTAATCCCCCCAGGAAATCTAGTTTTGCTGCTTAACGCTTCTTCCATTTCCAAACCAGCAAAAGCAACACAGTTAAGTACCGTAATCAATAGAATGAAAACGGCTGCAAGCTTTATGAAGAACAGATGACACGAATAACATCAATGCTTACCATAAAATCTGTCACCCTCTGATAGCGATGTCAAAACAAAATACAGCATCCATAATTATAACAAAATCTTTACATTCAGATGCACTATAAACTTCAATTCCTCAATAGCGGTATAAACAGTAATCAACAGTTTTGGACATTTCTGCGAAAAGTTCTAGTACTTCTGCAAAATATTGATTACAGCAGTGAGAAGAACAGAGATGGTACATTTAAATTTAAAGTACACTTAAGTTTAAAGATGATGACAATCTAACTCAAGGTAGACATTCTATCAGCACTCTGAAATTCCCGGCACTTTCCTGACTATTTCTGATACTCCTTTTCAAACTCCACGTTAGTGATACCAATTTCATACAGTAAAGACATGACAATGAAATATAACACTTATAACAGCATAAAAATGTAACACTTTATCTGTAACTGATGATATTAACATTTTTAGACCTGCACAAACAGAATTCAGATATCAGTCAAAAGTAACAATAGAAGATCAGTAACCTTAACCAGTGCAAAACAACAGGCGCAGCTGCTCGCTTATAAACTAACACATTATGTTCCTCTGCTTTTTGACAAAATAATATTAGCAAAAATTAAAAAAAAACATGTTACAAACATAAGCCAATGAACTCAAAATGCAACACAAGATGAAACACTTGTCCACTTTGGTTACAATACACACATTTCACTTTTTGCCACCACAATGGCATCGTAATAATTACTAATATTTGAGAAGCTTTCTATATGTGAAAAATTTCTACAGGTGTGTTAAACAAATACCATGATGGTGCAAACACTACAGAAAAGCAGATTAAAAGTGAAAAATAATAATATCCTAAAATAATGCAAAAATTTGCACCTTAATCAAAAGAAAATAAAAGAAAATAGATTAGGCAGCAACAAGAAAAGAATCAGCCCTTCAACCAATAGGCAACATAATATGCGGCCGTCCCACCTACGAGTAGCTTGGTGGGTCAGTAATACGGGCATTGGATTCATGACCAGGAGTTTGCAAGTTCAACTCCTGGCTGGTTAGCTATAAAACAATAAGCAAGCAGTTTATACGCACATGCCTCTGTCACCAAGCAGTATAACTTAGTACCGTCCAAAGGGTAGTGACGCTCTGTGGCTGGGAAGATAACTGTAAGTCTGGCTATGCATCTCCGACTTACTGGTCTATCGACCTGAGCTCAATAGTTAAAGAAAAGATTAGCACCCGGCTTACACCCCGAAAGGGGCACAGCTCGTTTTTCGCCATATCCCATCTACATGTAGCTATATTCTGCACCCGATCTTTTAACTTTTTGAGCTAAAAAACTAGCCACAAATAATTCTGGCTCTGAGGAACGTTCACATCAATTTTGGCTTTTTTCCACTGTTCTACATGATTTTGTTTTCATCTCAGAATCTCATATAAAGACAGATGTACGTATGGATGGGCTAGACCTGTAGGACGGCTGCATAATAAGGTGCCCTACTAGTATATGAGAAACACTGTACCTAATGACTCCATATGTTCCTCAGGTTCATCTACATCTATTTGTATTACATCAAATGCCAGCTGTAAATATCTGAATAATTAATAAATAGATGTATAAATAAAGAAACAATAAGACAGAGACATTGCACACTTAGTCGAAAAGTGTTGCTTAAGGCATGCTGACGTTACATCATATCCCAAATATTGAGATTAAACAGTATGTGTGATTTTTTATCACTAAATGTTACTATTCAGTGTCCTGGTGGCGAAACGGTTAAATGTTAAACTTGCGATCAACATGATGTCAACAGGTAAACCATCTCGGTATATAACCAACACTAAGGCCGACTCAACCTTCCATCCTTCTGCGGCAGGTAAGTCAAGTACTGGCCTGTCTGGCTAAGGTTATGGCAGAATGCGTTCATGTGTGTCGAGTGGCAGGTAACACTGTCTGATCCCATATGGCAGGTGATGCTCCTTTGCTCTGAAATAAGTTAGAATACGGAGCAATAAGCACCCTTTAACCTTTTTAAACTTTTAAAGCTCATCACTCACATGACTTAAATGCTATTTCCTATCATCTAGTCAACAGCATCAGAGCACGAAAGACATTATTAAAAATACTGATAACAATAAAAAATATAAATGCAAAATAACAGAACAAATAACAATTCCAGAATAACAAAAGTTCAAAGAACTAATACAACACACAAAAACAGAAGAAAAATTAAAATTCTTTAATGGTGAGTAAAAAATTCAGAATGGTAAGATGCATATAGACATTTTCAATCCAGACTTTACAAACCTATTTATAACAGCAAGAGGAAGACACCAATGTTAATTTACGTACACGCAAAAAACTGGAACACTAAAGAAGTTCATACCGACGATATCAGCTCCATCATCAACTTGATTCAGAGCCTCAGTGTCTTGCAGCGAAAGTTCATCATAAACAGACAATTCCACCAGATCTCTGTGATCATGTACCAGTAATGGGTAATCAGTCAATTAAAGGCAAAGCTGCCATACCCCTGCTGGGGGATAGGCGAGGTGCTCATCTCCTGTTCCATGGCCGATGAGCCTGTAGGTGGATAGACCATTGAGTCTGTGAAAAGACCAGTGCAACGCCAGACCTATGGTTACCTTCCCAGCTGCAGAGTGTCACTGCCCTTTAGCCGGTAACAAATTATACTGCTTGTTGAATAAAGGCATATGTGAGTGAACAACTTGCCCAAGTGACCTGACAGTGCACCGGCCGAAAGTCGAACCGGCAACTTCATGGTTACCAGTTCGGCATGCTACTGTTACATCACCACGCCACATAAGTTTAATTATAAAAGAAATTTGAGCTAATGCTCACAAGATGCACGAAAGCCTATAGCAGTTCCTGTTTGCAAACTGTCAGTCTATCTCCAGCCATTTCACCGCAGTTCATTCTTGGAGTGTGCGCTGCAGCCAAAGATCATAAAAATCGATAAAACCCCCTTATTTTGGAAGTTCAAGGTCTTTCAGTCATCGATGTTGATACGACTGAAAAGCTCGTCACAAGTGCTTGTTGTGATAGGCAACATGCCCATGCCTATCTGCAACCGTTTACACGAAAGACTGGCCAACGAAAGTAAAATAACGACTTTACAGGGACTGCTCTTTGATGCCATCGTGCGCAGGTTTCCTAGAACCTAGAAAATCAAGACTTGAGCCGTCAAAATGTGTGCTCGATGCTGAAAATTTTATATGCAGCTTCTCCATATCTATCTCAATTGATTTTGGCACAATTCGCTCTTGAAACCTGTGTTGCAGCCCGAAATCGCCAAAAAATCCATAAAAACCCTCTACGACTTCCTATTAGTCATCAATAGTAACCTAAGTCATAGCATACCGTTACTAAAACGCAGCAACTTATTGGCTGAAAATCGCAAATTTTTCCCACCCCTCTCTCATTTAGCAGCCTCGTTCGGGGTGACCCCTTCGAATTTATGGAAAAGCTTTACGGCTCCTGAAACCAGTCTTCCAGGCAGCCGACGGTAAAAATTTGGTAATCCTAGCTTGCACCGTTTTTGACCGATCCACCCGCGTGATGGACAGACAGACGAACAAACAGACAGAACTGTGATGGCTAAGATGCCCTAAAGCAGTAGTAAAATCATTAACTAGCTAACTAATTACTTCATCATCTAATTCTAATTTTAATCAGTTGGTTCATCTACAAAAAAATTAATTCTCAACGTCATTCTGAGGTGCAGACAAGCTAATCCATAGACGAAGAATCGGAGATCCAGACGCCTAAATCATGTAGCAGTAAAAGCAAGGCCTAAAACACATGATATCCCAGCAACAAAAAAATAAGCATCTCCTTGCCTTTATCTTTACAATGTACAAAGGTTGGCCACAAAGACTTAAACACAAAAAAAACATTTTCTTTACCTATGCTCGGTAAAACCTTGGCCTTCTGGTGGCATTAGCTGTGTGCTCATCAGATCCTCAGCTATGCGCAATAGCACAGTCACAAAATCAACAACAGCACATGTTATAATCCTCTTTCCAACTACACTTTCAATATTCAATGGAGAACGTATTTTTAAGCTGCATTTTGGATGGCCTGACAACCATGAACAAGTTAAGTGAACCATGGATAAATATATTATAAATATGCTAATAATAATAATACTTTTAACAGTTTTAATACTTTAAGCAAATAGTTTTAATTTTTGCTGATAGCACGGCAGAGGAAAAATTTGAAAAAGTTTAGTCTTGTTGTATTGAGGCAATACACCAGTAAATTTGTTTTTTTGTGCTTCAGCATAGAGTATATAATTAGCTTATTTAATATACTTATCTACGAACAAACACGAATGAGTTAAGCATCCAAAATGCAGCTTCAAGTATGGCACTGTATGTTCTGCATACTTCATACAATGTTTATAATAAAAAAAAAAACAAACCCAACAATCAAAAAAATACCAACCTGTTTCTGTAGCCTGGTCCTCAGTCAGCACAATGTCTAGGGTGGTATTCGTGCCCGTAGAAGTAACCTCAGCGACCGAAGTGTCACGTGATGGCGCTGCGTTGTTCAGCTCATGCTGTAGGTTCACCGCGGCCTGCTGCCTATCAGTCATTTGAGCCAGCGACGTAGATGTGGCTTCACTGATATGACGACGAATAGCTGACTCTGACAGACCAGCGATCATTGACACTGGCCGACCAGTTGATAATGTTCTACAACAGCCAACCAGCAGGAATGAATGTTGCATTCTAAAGTTGTAACTTTACTAGAAAAATAACGTTTTAAAATTTGTCAGAAAATTTCCGGAAACATTAGTAATTGCACCAATAGCAAACAAATATGGCATCCATATGGCATAATATCATAATGTAGACCTTCATTACTAAATTGAATTGATAATTATATGGTGTCTTCATCATTGAATCTTATTCTAAATTTTTATTGGTCCTTACTCTTAGTGCTCTTCAATTTGGCAGACTTGCAACAATAAGTTATTAAATATTTTTTAAACATTCTAAAGTTTTTTAAACTTCTTTTTTCCTAAACAATGTTACGAAGAATTCCAGATAAATTTTTCCCGAAATTCCAAAAAAATTTCCACAAATTTCTAAAAAGCAAACACAAACGCTAGTCCTCTGTACAACACATATGGTGCCATCTACCTATTGCTGGGGTTCTTAGGTGAACACAGTGCAACACTTATTTATAATATACTTATACAAACAAACACGAATGTGTTAAGCATCCAAAACACAGCTTCAAGTATGATACTGCATGTTCTGCATACTTCATACAATGTTTATAATTAAAAAAAACAAACAAAGCCGACAATAAGAAAAAATACCAACCTGTTTCTGTAGCCTGGTCCTCAGTCAGCACAATGTCTAGGGTGGTATTTGTGAAACAGGTCTAACACTGATTTAGTGTGCAGTAACATGAGTCAACAATATACATCATTTTCTGGGGGTTTTGATGGCCAATGACCTTGATCTCTGACCTTTTGTACTGTAACCAAACTACTGAATACTTCTAACAAATTCACGCTGTGTTCCCAAAAAGACTGCTGAATTGGGTTTTTAAAACCCAATTCACAGGCATTAAAAAGATGACACAAAAAATGACAAATAAACTCAACAATAAAGAGAGCATTTAAATAAGCTGAATATATATAAGCAACTATTGTCAATACTAGATGAATCTCACTTAAGCAGGTCTTAAAACGAAAAGCTTCTAAAAATACCTCCTTGGTGTAGCATAGACGGTACTGTCAGCTAGTTTATCAGCTGACATCAACATTCTGTTTCTGTCAATGTAGTCCATATGAGCCTTGAATAACTGCAACAATTACAGTGGCACTGAATACATTTGTCTTGCACCACCATTACAGAAATATTTAAGTCCTGTGCTGACATTCTTTAAAGGACACAAAAATAGTTTGACAAGAATATGATGGAAACTGAGAGAAAGCCAGGACAGACGACCAACAAAAAACTGGACGGACATCATCAGACAACATCTAAAAAACGTGGTAGCTGGGAAGAAGCCAAAGAACTGGCGGCAGATAAAGCAGAATGGTGTCAACGTGTGGTCCAATGCATTCACCACAATGTGGGTTGAACTAAAATCTAGGTTAAGTACCAACATCTTATGTGATTGTATACTTTGTACAGCACCTAAACAATGCACAACCATAACCCTACTAATGCTAACTCTGACCTACTGCATTGAACTAAATGGCCCATCTATCACTGAGAAAAAATTTGCACCAATTATGGCATCTTTTCATTCTCAAGTCAGGAACCCATCAAAGACAGACAAGACTTGTAATATGGCCTAAATGTGTGACCACAGAGCAAATACTAAACAGAATGTTTTCTTACATTTTGTTCACCAAATATAAATAGTAAAACAGCTTAATACTGCAATATGCATGTGTTAGCTTTTGTTCAACTAGCTTATTCTTCCACTATCATGCCAGGTTAAGCCGCTACCTTCAGAAGTAAGCTTTGGCTTTTGAACTTTATTTTAAATAAAATAATTGCACATTTATATTAGCAGTCTATCTAAATCACTGACTCCACTAAGCAGCAAACTGTAAGCGCTTACATCAGTGTATCGTTCGTGCAGTTTTGAACATTCCTTTTTCGTATCCAATTCTTTCTCTTCTAATCTTGAAACTGGAACAAACAACAAAAACAACAACCATAACATTAATCAAACTCCACAACATAAAAAGCAAAATGTAATAATCAAAACAAAACATACACATCTTGAGAAAAAAACAAATGGTAACTATTAAAGTGGCATAACTACAGTGAACAAACAAAAAACAACAGTCTCTGGGCACCAACTCAAAAAGAATGGTCAGATTCCAGGGTTCAATTGTTAAAACAGCATCAGATTTCTCAGCTTTTGATCAATCCATGAAATCAATAAATTATACAACAAATCAGCCTAGAAAACTGCTTTACACCACTTTGTGTTCTTTGTCTCTGAAATGACCTACAATGTGTTAAGTGCAAAATGTTAACCCTACAAACTCACTTACCCCTTTACAATGATCACCAGATGTCAAACAATTCTGCCAATCCAAAGCATTAATTTCTATCATAATGACTTAAAGCTGACATAGGCTGTTAAAAAATCCAGCACAAATTGACAGCCAGGGGGCGCTATGCATCATCCTTTCTCCAGGCAACAGCAACAAAATAACGTCAGTAAGTAACTAACAATCTAACACTGAAATGGTGTAGAACAGAAAACAACACTCACTTTGGTCTTGAGCATTTTTCATCTTCACTTCAAAAAGTCGAATAATTGACTCCAGACTGTTAGTCTTCTCAAGATGCTGTCGCTTGTTTTCTTCATAACTATCATCGATTTCAAAATATTTCTGCAATAATGAAACAAAACTACACGAGAACAGTATTTATTTATCAAAAAAAGCCCCTGAAAAGAAAAGCAAATATCAGCATATATTCAAACTCAAATTCATAGTATAACAGCAGTAAATTGTAATAATGCAGCCACAGATAACTAGACAAATTAATACACATGTAGAAGAAAAGCTTTATTGAATTACTGCATACCACAAGTAAGTTCAAGCGATGGAATCTGGTATTTATAAAATTAACATAAACATAAGTGAAATGCAGCATCTTCAGTTGTCACACTGTACTGGAGACAAATTTTATATACAATCATGAAACAAAATGATCTGCTACCAGTTCAGCAGCTCTGCGCAGCTGTTTCTCTCGCTCGTACTGAGTCATCAGTTGTTCGTTGTCATCCCGCAGTAAGTCCAGTTCAACATCCTTCTCCTGGCGCTCTTGAAACGACTGCTCCAGGCTTTCCAGCACTCCAACGACGAGCGGTGTAAGCTGCTTGACCACGCCCTCTCCGTAAACTCCGATCATTCGCTCAAATTCCTTGCGGATGGATGCAGCAAGCAGCTGCACGCGCTCCGACATTATGTGGGTGTCCTCTGATGATGACGTGTACATTGTTTCCGTCATGTCTGCTTCCATGATGTCTCGGACAACCTGCATTCAGACAATCTACTGTTAAACAAAACATATTGTGAAAATTTGTAGATTTCAACAATTAAACATTATGTATGATGTGATTTTCCTAGATGGAGAAAACTCTCTTAAAGTCCATCTGTCTGTGCCACATTAAAACAGTTGGTTATCTATTTAGCTTTATTGTAGTGCGCTTATATTGTTTTCAGAAGAATCTGACTTTTTCGTCCCTTTGCCGGTTTGCCCCCTGGCTCATTCACCCCCTGGCACGTCCACCTCGACTTGTTCGCCCTATGGCTGATTTGACCCCTCACCTTGGACGATTCGCCCCCTGTTGAATATACTAGTGATTCATTATTGAGGCTTGTGTTTCAGTTTACAAAAAAGCAACAAGTAAGTGTATCATCACACTACTGATTAATAGTTACTTCAATTAATGTTATACGTGACAAAAAATTGCATAATAATTTTCGTCTACGCTTGCTTCACCCGTAGGTCTACTAGCTTTTTTGAAATCCACTGAAGGCTTACATTTTGGTTTGCTGTGGACGCTTTGATGTGTGAACGACTTTAAAAGGTGCAAAAGACCGCTTGTGTTTGAAGTCAACTCGCCGATATTCTACGCGCTCTATGTGTCAACATCAGCCTTCTTTTAAAATGAATTCTTACAGTTATACAAAAGGCCTAATAACTAGGCCTAATAACTGCTTGACAAATGCCTAGTTCTATAAACAGTGTCAGACATCAGTGCAAACATTCTAAAATACATGTATAGGCTTAACGATTTTATTTCATAATTGAACAAAGCATTAAACATTCACATAATCATTTATTCTCACCACCATACATAAACTGTCTAGGCCTAAAGACAAATATTACTTACAAACCTCGATGTTGAATTACCTTTATTCAACGGAGGTGAATCGTCTAAGGTGAAGGGGCGAATCAGCCAGAGGGCGAAAGAGCCAAAAGGCGAATGAGCCAGAAGGCGCAAACGGGCAAAAAAGCCATAATTCGTTTTTCAGACGACCCATTTAATATTGCGATTACAAATTACCACAGCTGTAAATATCTCGTACTATAATAGCGTAAAATGCATCAAAATGCGTAATCGAAGACGTAAGTGTTCTGAAAATAAATTAAAAATAAAAAGTTAGACGTCAAGTAACTCAAATGATAACAGGCTAACAGTACTAAACAGCCAACAGTCGAGGTTTTGCCAAAAAAAGATGAAAAATTAACACTCCAACGCACTCGAAAGATTCAGATGGTCATAACACTGTAACGCAATCCAAAAAACCCATAAACAAATATGAGCTAAAGAGATGACAATATCATATTAACGTAATTATAGAAAGAAAAACGCAATAACAGCTGACAATAAACAACATTATTGACCCGGAAATAAACAAAGTCAGCAAACTAGGGATGGGTCAATATGACAATTTCAATTTCGATTCGATATCGAATCGATACAATATAAACTAAATTCACAGAATATCCTAATTAAGGATTGCAATTCCGGAATCCCGAATCCCGGGATCTCGGCCGTTTTTGCCAATCCCGAATCCCCGGATTGGCAACGTCCCAACCCTGGAATTCCGGGATTATGGGATTATAAAAATTCGTTAAAATCGCATTTTTTTGAGCATTAAATGACAAAAACAACAATTCTGGAGGTCTAGTGAATAAAATATTTTATGCGCACTACAGTTCTACTCCTTGCTGTGCACTGTAATTTGTATTTTGAAAGTAGCAGTCACTCTCTATTGTTTTGACATACTTTTTATACGGAACTACTACATCTTATGCATGAAATAAGTCTATAGGCCTAAGTGATACCAAAATAACGACCAACTTGTAAACCTAATCCCGAAACGGGATCCCGGGATTACTAATTTCTCAATTCCGGATCCCGGGATTGCAATCGCTAATCGTAAAGCATTGTAAACTTCTGCAACTCGTCTAACAGCCTATCTTATGTTTAGTTACATAGGCCTACATCTCATAGTAGGCCTCCATTGAATTCAGCTTAAAATAGTGTATTATTGTTTCGTATATACCTACCGTTAAAAGCGTACGACATCTTATGAATAAAATAATTTTAGTAGATCGACTACATGGATAATTAATAACGACCAATTTGTAAGCCTAATCCCGAAACGGGATCCTGGGATTACAAATTTTCTAATTTCGGCTCCTTCAGTTGAAAAATAACTCCCGGATTGCAACCACTGGTAACCAAATCAAAAAGAATAATAAAGTACTTATTTATTGCTGGACTTCATACACAGAAACTCTCTGTCAATAAAGTCATCTGTGTCACAGAAGCAGCAGCACTTATATGTGTTCGTGCCTAACTAAATCGTCTGTCTGCTACGTTTTGGCCTTGAGTGCTCAGCTGCTGTCTTAGATGGTACTCTTCACTTCAATTATTAACTTAAGCTACAAATTTTAATCCAAAATGTACGTACCATTTCATACAAAGCACACTCGCAGTATCTATCTCTAATTTTGTAATTTTATAGCTGGAAAAGAATAACAGCAAACGTACAACTTTAGCGTTGTAATTGCAACATAACAAAATGGCAATGTGGAAGAACAGCGATCGGAAAATGTACAAGTACCATAGACAAATGACACTTACAGCAATTCAATAACATACTTCTTAAGCCTAATAATGATTAATTCACTTGAAAAAGAAATTTAAAGTCAAAAGAATAATAGCTATTAATACCATCATATCAAAATGCGCCGATACAACGCTTAACATTATCCACCAGACAAACAAAAGTTAAGTTTAATATGCTGCACTAAATTAGGTAATTTTGATACTAAATATTACACAAATTAGGACTGTAAAAGCTAGAAAACTTGTAAATTGAGCTAAATCAGTTATAGGCTATCAGATCAATCACCCAGATTGCAAATATTTATACGCGATGCATACACATACACATAGAGAGGACAATCGGCTGTTTAGATAAAACTGACACACCCACAACGCTAGTAGAGTATTCAGTCTGTACTGATAATCCACTTGTGTTCAAAAAGCAGTATTGGATAGTAACGAAGTAGTAACAAAGTAGTTCTACTTCGTTACTCTACTTAAGTAGAAGATTTTACTTTCTACTTCTACTCAAGTAGATTTTTGAGCTACTTTCTACTTTTCGTTACAAAAGTAGATTTTTGTCACATTGTTTAGTTATCTCAACTACTGCGATACAACTGAAACACGTTAAGGTATTAAAATATATTTCATTTTAACTGCTAGTAGTAGTAACCAAGCTAGTGCTTAAGATGTTGTTGTATCATAACGTCTTGCTCTTTTGTTGTATCTTGACATTTAAGACTGTAACACTCATTCTTGTTTAAGCTAAGCATTAAGCGTCATCATATAAATTTTGCACAGAAGCACTGAAACTATAGACAAAAGTTTGATCTCATTTTCCTACTGGGGATGAGTGGAGGTAAAATGACAAGTAAGTGGCCAGTATCAGTATGACCTATATCAGTATACATATGACTTAAGACGTACCATAAGCTAACTGTAACCCTGACCATAACCACAAAATTAGCTCAAGCCTTCTGACATTTTGGCCTGTGAAAAGTGCATTGTGCATGTATACAGTGGCCACATAAATTCTGTAGAGAAAAGTTTCAGTTTCTAAATTGAAAATGTCTTTATTTGAGTCTTTTCTTTATTAGATACAAAAACTGTACTTTGTGTCGCTCAAGCTGTAAAATTATGTTTTAGGTAAAACATGCGCATAAACTTGGCAAAGATGCAAAAACGTTACAGAAAAATAAAAAAAACGTTTTAAAACGTTGAACAAATAACTTTAGCCTTAATTAGTCCAACCTTTACCTAATGCTGAATGCTCTAAGTGCATAATGGCTAAAACTAAAAAGAGAAAGAACTTATTCAATTTCAACTCAATGTGTGGTCATAAAACCAAGTATCACCAAACTAAGTAAACTACCACTACTACAGCATATATTAATTTATTTATGTGGTTTTAAAAGTGCCTCTCGAAGTTCTTGATAAATTTTTCAAAAAAAGTTTTTTTGTTTAAAATTCAAGAAAAACGTTGAAAGAAAAAATGCCAAAACATAAAAAACACATGTCAATAAAAACGTATAAACGTTAATTACATCTGTAAAATTTGATACTTACACAAAGGAGACTAGAAAGAGAATATTTTAAAGGCAGATGATATCCATCCAGATCCAGCAAATATTTTACAAGCAGAAAAAAAGAAAAAAAGCAGTCAACATTCGTTTAACTCAATGGCTTTAAGCTTAATGTCAGTTGAGTGTCAGTATTTTTTTTTAAATTTTAGCTGCAGTAAAAAACTGTTGGATATACATTTTAGTTTTTTCTGCATGTTGTATAATGTACTTCTCTCCTAGAAGGTTCTTAAGCTTATACGGGCAATATGTGTTAGGATGATGTGAATAGGCAGAAAGCAAGCAGGTTATCGATTTGATGCTAAAACACACTGTTAAGTTTCCAAAGATTGACTAATTTCTACTTAAGTAGAAAAAATTTCTACTTCTACTTAAGTAGTTTTATATTTGGCCACTTCTACTTCTATTTGAGTAGGTTTTTGGGGTCACTACTTCTACTTCTACTCAAGTAGAATTTTTGATTACTTTATCCAACACTGTCAAAAAGTACATTAGATCAGTATGAGTAGTGTTCAAAATGTCAATTTTGCTCCCAAATACCCCAAAATGAGGGATTTTCAGCCCAAACTGTGTATTTTCAGAAGAAAATTATATGACAAGATAATCTTTTCCAACAGGCTAAAATTTAGGGGGTATAAGTGAAAGCATAGTTGTCCCCACCCCTGTGCCACAGGGGGGCCAGTGTGAAATACAGATGTGCCAAGAGTGATAGCATTCTTTGCATGCAATCTGTCCCATTTAACAGAAGATCCCACAGCAAATGAATGATTAAACCATGATAAAATGCCAGAGAACAATTGCCGATAAGTATGGCACAATACATAATACAAGCTGATATAATACAGATTTCATGGACATACGATGGGATTTACAGATTACATGCACTGCGACGAGATCAGTTGTTTAAGACACGTTTCAAACAGGCAAAATAAAACATGCACAAATAAGTAATGTTGCATTTTTATACATCAGCAAATTTTACGGGTGTATCAGTTTGTCAGTTCTATTTGGCCGAAAATACCAAATGAAACATTTTTACTTGAAAAAAATGCCAACTTTTCGACACTTGTCAAATTAATGCCATATCAATACCAAAATTGAGCGTTATTGCCAAAATAGGATACTTGATGCGAAATTCGAAGTATAATGCCAAACTGTCAAACTAAGAAATTTTTATGTCTTTAGACTCCCAACTTTAACTGGCATTTTAAAATGCCAGTTTGCAACCTTTTTTATGCATCGGAAAATTCAATAATAAAAACCAACGAAAGGAGACGTTTTACCATTGCACCAATCTGTTTACAAGTCTAAAATCGAAGCTGATCTGCTGCAGGCTTACATAAATTACTACAAATGCACAGCACACCACAAGCCATGGCCAGAGTTGTCCGAAGACTTTACCCTAGGGCTGTGAAGTAAGCTTACATTCATAAAGCTCTGTGGCCTTGGGAGCACTCGGAGCTACTCCAGTGGGGTCTCGCCAAAGCCACAGTTGCAAATGCAATTTCCGAGCTGGAAAAACTTATCTAATAGTGACATTTTCATCATTATTATGCAACAAATGACGGTTTCGGTTAACAGATGAGGGAGGGAGGTGGATTAAACCCCACTTCGCCATGAGCCTTCACCAGAAGCCATAGGACAGTGATAAAAAGACACAGTGTATTTTTGGAGCCAAAATTTGTGGCCTTGACTTTGAGCACAGAACTTTTGGCTAGTCATGACACATGCGATATGAGGTCTTCTTCACTGGTTATCGACAGATAATCCACAGAAGACAGTGAAACACTTTATGATGCTGCACAAGATCAGATTTGAAATATGTCAACAATGAGTCATTGAAAAAGTCAAAAGTAACCACCCCGGAGAGTGACATAAAGTCTTTACCTAAGGCCAAAGTTTTTGATCCTAACGTCTAAAACAACACCTTGGTCCTGTTGAACTCGGTGTAAATTTTACAGATTTCTACTATAACCAAAAGGTTAAACTTAGGCCACAAAATACACCAAAACAAACCATTTCAAGATCAACAAATTCAAAATTTTCTGGAGAAAAGGCACAGTCCCTCATCTTAATGACCCAACCCCAGCACAACAAGGGACACCCCCCCCCTACTGAACCCCACTCCCTCAGTGACTGAATCCTCTAACTTTTGACAAGACTCCCACTTCAAAGCAGCTGCTGCAACCACTGAACATAGATCAGGTTGGAAGCTCTGGACCCTGCAACCCAACACTGACCCTGCAGGCTGCCAGGAGCTCAATATGCGTGAATGTCTCACAAACATAATATACAGAATCAATCATTCGTTCATATGTCCACAGCACAAAGAAACAAAGTACACAAAACTTGTACCATCTCCTCAAAGAGTGTCATCAGTACAGCAGCAGTACAGTGCAGAGTTTCTTATCTTCAGACTTACATTCAACCAAGCAGAAGACCAGGGCTGCACCGAATATTCCGTTTTGCCCGAACCGGAAGCCAAACAATGCATTAAAATGAGTAGTATAACAGCCAATTAAATACATATACTTACTCAATATAAAATTGTGAACAAAAATCGTTAGGCCATTTTAGGGCATAACACAAAGTGATATATGAGAGATGAAAATGTTCGAATACAGATAGTAGATGACCTGATAGAAAACAAGATTTATATGCTGATCTAATAAAAGCAGCTGAAGCTATAAGTAATTTGAGAACATTAAGAAGAGACTGCTAGTTGAACAGATGAGTACAAATAATCAGTTTACAACTGTTACACTATCCCACAGGCATAATACAGACACAATTCTGTTGGCATCAAATGTTCGTATTCAACCAAATAACAGTTAATTAGTGGTATTCAGCTGAGAACTAAAAACAAACAATTCGATACAGCCCAAGCTAAAACTCTTCATAATATTCGTTTCACAACACAATGCACATTATCTTCTGTCAGTGCAGGCTGTCCCATTCATCATCACAGGCAGGGCTTGAAGTGGAAAGCATATATATTCGTAACTGTCAGCGTGTAGTTGCAGATCCAATATTGTGGAATGCTTCTGAACTATTTCATGTAAACAAGTATGCTTTCCAGATAGCCAAGGAAGTGCCAGCACGCTATACCAGCCCATATCATCCCACTTCAAGCCTGATATTCACAGGCTGAAATGACCTAGTGCACTGCACACTGGCGCATGTATTGTGAGGGCAGATTGAATGTCATATCCATGCATATAAACCCGGCCAGCTGACCAGCCAACTGGCCCACAGTTCAGTTCTCATGTCCGTCACATGATGCCATGCTCTGACTAACTAAGCAGGTGTTCTGTGGCCTGTTCTACGTGCCAGTTTTTTAGCGACAGCGCTGCCCTCGACTGGTGCTGTGCACACATACACACATGCACATGCGATCAAATCAACCTGAACAAGCACCACCAAAGTAATTTACAAAAATACGGAATCGCTCTTCATTTTTATCTGATAGGTGCAGGCAGCAATTGGCAAGTGCATGGATCCCCAAATCTAACCTTTCCCTGGGGTGCAGAGATCAGCAACCCCATCTAACACAAAGAGTAATGGGATCAAACAAACGTACGTGCGAAATAGCATCCAAATCCATCGAACGATTTAAAGAGGGTGTAGCCAGTGTACGAATGTGACAGACGACAGACAGCAATAATGTGCAGAAATAGGCGGAACTGCTTGCGCTGTAAGAGCAAAAAGTAGAGCTGTAAAATTAGAGCATTAACTTAATGCATTAACGTGTTAAAGAATTAACACACATTAAAATTCAATGCTGGTCATTAAAAAATTAACCAAATTTGCTAAATTCTGCAAAGTTACAATATTCCAGTAAACAGCCATTATTTAAATTCAAGCAGTTAAAATGGTCTCGATGTAGTCCACCTACAACTTTAGCAATCATTAAAGCGTTAATTAACATGTTAACGCATTTGTTAACAAATGAACGCATGCGTTGATGCTGTTAAAACAAGAAATTTGAGCTAATGCTCACGAGACGCGCGAAAGCCTATAGCAGTTCCGGTTCAGTAGTTTAGCTGAAAATTGGGGTGTTCACGCTAAGTTAATATACAAATACCAAATTC